>ERZ795031.5-NODE-5-length-277045-cov-12.971981_pt1 | contig 277045 bp, 223 predicted proteins | sample MGYA00375123_ERZ795031 | MGnify/ENA primary metagenome ERZ795031 (study PRJEB30166, sample SAMN05720159) | activated sludge metagenome | isolation source: anaerobic digester from wastewater treatment plant | place: USA | collected 2015-04-21 ...
ATGGCCTTCTTGATCTGGACGGAGAACAGGTCCGGATTGTCGCCGCCGCCGCAACCGGCAGCCAGGAAGACAAGGCCGAGACCGACGGCAATCAGAGTTGTCTTATTCATTTTCATTCCTCCTACCAGCCAACCGTTCCGCCGACGCTGGCACCGCTGTCGGAGTTGAGGAAATGCCAGGCGAGCCCGCCACCGACGGCACCGGCAACAACCACGCCGACGATGGTCCACAGCCACCACTTCTTGTAAACCGGTTCTTCTTCGACGACATCTTCTTCCTGAACCGTGGTGGTCGAAGCGGCCTGCTGATAAGAAGGCTGCGCCGCCGGGGCGGTGTCGGCCATCGGGAAATCCGAGGGAAGATCCATCGGGAAGTCGGCCGGAAGACCGGGATCAACTGCCGGGGCCGGCTGCTGATAAGGAGCCAGGTAAGGCTGATACGCCGGTTCAACCGCGACAGGTGCCGGCGGCGGGGGCGGTGGTGGTGCCACGACCACGACCGGAACCGGCTTCGGCTTCGCCTGGACCATCCTGTAAATCGGCGGCTGGGCGGCAATCCTTGCCATCGACGATGAATCCACAACGGCCTTCTGGATCCTGGTTTCAAGGCCGAGCAACTCGATATAAAGGTTGGAAAGGTCGGTTTCCACAACCGCCTTTTCAACCTCGACGACGCCACCGTTGAGGCCGTTGCCCACGAACGCGCCGATGTGGAACTTGTTGTCGCCCCTGGCGATGAAGACAAACAGGACGTTGTCCGCGAAGACGTTCGCCGCGGCCGCCTTGATGTCGTTCTCGAAGGCGGGTTCTGCGTAAAGGCCGGTCCGGGCGTACCAGACCAGCGGCTTCGGCCCCTGCTTGACCGGCGGGGGCGGAGGCGGGGCGATGGTAACCAGGCGGGACTTCAGTTCGTACCTGACCGTCACCGGATTACCTTCCGGCTTCACGGTTACCGTGCCGCCGTCCGGGAAAGATGTATCGCCTGTAACTCGGACATAATGCTTTCCGCGCTTCAGTCCGGTGACCACCTGGTTGCCCTGGCCAACCAGCCTGCCATTGACATAAACGACCGCGTCGTCGGGCTTGACCTGGACAATCAGATCCCCGCCGGCCGCCAGCCTTTCACGATTGCGATCAACCGCCGCCTTCACCCGGTCGGACTGACCGGCGCCGGCGTAATCCGGCTGAACCGTCAGCAGATTGCGCATTGCCCCGGCGCCCTCCTCGGCGAACCCGCCGTTGATGAAGCTGGCGGCCGTCAGTTCCAGTGCCTCGAGCACGGGCGAGAAGCTATCCATGTCCCCGACCAGCCCGCCAAAGGTGGAATTCAGGTTGAGCAGCCGGGAAAGCGCGCCTTCATACTGCCTCTTCTCAACCATCTTCCGCACGGTTGCCAGTGAATCCAGGGCCCTCGCCACCTTCGGATTCTCCTGCAGCGGCTTGACCTGGACTTCCGGCTCCTTCGGCGTGGTATCGGGAATATCGTATTCCGGCCCCGGATCCCGAACGCCGTCATAAAGCATCTTCATGTTTGAATCGATATCGAGCAGTCCCTTCAGATTCTGCTCGACCGCCGACGCGACCGATTCGGGAACCTCGGCCGTCTTCTGGGGCGGAATGACCAGCACGATGGCGGGCCCCCGTCCCTCGGCGGACTGGGCGAAGCCGGCAACGGGCATCCACAACATCGAGCAGACGAAACAAACCAGCAGCGGTGGACAGACCACCCGCCGCCTGAGCACTAGCCGGTTCAACATCGGCCGACCTCCCGGCCGGGCAGCGGCGCCCGGCGCGTAACAGACTTCCAGACAGCAATACGGGACAAAAAGCCATTCGGCGCCGAATACTACCAATAAATGAAGCGCGCGGTCAAACCATATTGATTCGGGCGCGGACGGAAAATTCCAGACCCCCGCGCAACAGATTCCGCCGATGACTGTTGCATTATTCCTGCAAGGCCGGCAATTTTCCCCTTGACATCCCCACCGATTGCCGTAATATCTCCAACGCTTTTGGCGTTAGGCGCGTAGCTCAGTGGGAGAGCGCTACCTTGACACGGTAGATGTCAGCGGTTCAATCCCGCTCGTGCCTACCATTCGGCATCACGGCCCGGCTTCTTCGGGCGTGGCCTTCGTGGTGTCAATCCCAAGTTTTCCGAGGGGACGTGATCCAGCAGGGACAACAGCAGAAGACTGCCGAAAACGAAGCGCGAATCAACCGCCGCATCAGGGCCAGGGAAGTTCGCCTGATCGGATCCGATGGCTCGCAGCTTGGCGTGGTGTCGATCACGCAGGCCCTCGAACAGGCCGAGGAAGAGGGACTTGATCTTGTCGAAGTGGCTCCGGATTCCAGGCCGCCGGTCTGCCGGATCATGGACTACGGCAAATTCAAGTACCAGAAGAAGAAGCGACAGGCCGAGGCCAAGAAGCGCCAGGTTCAGGTCGTCCTGAAAGAAGTGAAGATCCGTTACAAGACGGATGAGCATGACCTTGTTACCAAAATCAATCAGGCCAGGCGTTTCCTGATGGAAGGCAACAAGGTCAAGTTCGTGATGTTTTTCAAGGGTCGCGAGGTTCAGTTCGCTGAACTCGGTTACCACGTAATGGAGAGGGTCGCGGCGGATCTGGTCGAAGTATCCGTCATGGAACGCCCGCCCCGGATGGAACACCGGATTCTTGCGATGTATTTTGCTTCCAAGGGCGTCGTGAAGGATGCCGGGAAGGAATCGGAGAACGAAGATGCCAAAGATGAAGAGTAACAGGGCCGCCGCCAAGCGTTTCCAGATGACTGCGTCCGGCCAGGTTAAGCGAGGAAAGGCGTTCAAGAGCCACATTCTTACCAAGAAGGCCCACAAGCGTAAGCGGAACCTGCGCCAGGAGACCCTGGTCGCCCCGGCCGATCTTCGCAAGGTTAAGCGCCTTCTGCCCGGCTACTGATTTGGAGGTTTTGTCAAATGGCACGAGTTAAACGCGGTTTCAAGCGTCGCCAGCGCCACAACAGGGTTCTGAAGATGGCGGCGGGTTACCGGGAGAGAAGAAGGACTGCGTACAGGCACGCGGTTGAACAGGTTGAGCGCAGCCTGGCATACGCGTTCGCCCATCGCAAGCAGAACAAGCGGAATTACCGCGCGCTGTGGATTGCCAGGATCAACGCGGCATGCCGCATGAACGGCACGCGTTACTCCGACCTGATGCATGCGATGAAGGTTAACGGAATCGACCTGGATCGCAAGGTTCTGGCGGACATCGCCGTCAGCGACCCGACCGGTTTTACCCAGATCGTTAAGCAGACCGTGGGTGCCACGGCTTAATTGAAATCGGAGAAATGTCATGACCAAGGCAGATATCGTCGAAGGCGTGTACGAGAGGCTGGGCGGATTCTCCAAGAAGGAAGCCAGCGCGATCGTGGAAACCATTCTTGACGTGATGAAGGAAGCCCTTGTCAACGGCGAGAAGGTCAAGATTTCCAGCTTCGGCTCCTTTGCCGTCCGTTCGAAGAACGAGCGCATGGGCCGCAACCCGAAGACGGGAAAGCCCCTTGAAATCACGGCCCGCAAGGTTCTTACCTTCAAGCCGAGTCAGGTTCTGCGTTCGATCCTGAACCCGTGATCCTGCAGGTAACCGCTCCCGGAGGTGCCCAGTATGGCCTTCCTGATTGAAAGGCCAATACCGGAAAGGCCCTATTTCAAGGTGGGCGAGGTTGCCCAGATTCTCGGCGTCGCTCCCTCCACCGTCAGATACTGGCAGAAGGAATTCCCTGATCATATCCGTCCCGAGCTTTCGATGGCGGGCCAGAACGTCTTTTCAAGGAACGACGTCATCACGATGGCCGTGATCATGAACCTGGTTCGGATTGATGGAGTTTCACTGAAGGACGCCAGGGTTTCGCTGACCAGGATAATCCAGGAGCATGGCGGGAAGGTGCAGGACATCCGCCTGTGCCGCCAGTTCAACCTGGATCTGGGACTCGAGCAGGAGCAGACGGGCGACCGGCCCCCGGAAGTTACAGACTGCGACGAGGATCGGCAGGATGTCGAGCCGCCGGAATCGGATTGCGTCCAGGTTCCGGCACGCGACACCGACGATGCGGTCGGGCGCGACGCCGCCGACGCCCGACATTCCGGGCAGGATGCCGAACTGTTAAAGACTATTCGGGAACTGCAGCGGGAAATTCAACTCCTGGAAGACGAGAACATAAGGCTGCGCGAGCAGATTGCCAGGGGCCGCGAGGATCTTGCGCGATCCGGTCTGGAATCGACGGAATACGCCGCCCGCCTTCGGATACTTCAGGAACAGGTTTACGCAATCGCGGGCGGAATACTTCAGTCCCTTGATTGCGGGCGCGACTGAAATCAAGACTTGTTAAACAGGAATTGTCAGAACGGCTGACCGGAAAAGCGGTCAGTGGCCACCGGGGGAGATCTTCTTGCGACGGCGGTCGGCCTCGCGGTGCTTGCGCTTCTTGGAGATGCTCGGCTTTTCGTGGAAGCGGCGCTTCTTGAGTTCCTTGTAAAGGCCCTCGTTAGCCATCTTGCGCTTCAGCGCGGACAGGGCGCGACCAACGTCGTTGTCCTGAACCTGAACTTCCAGCGGCCTGAATTCAAGCTGTTTTGGTATCACCAGCAATCACCTCCTTCGGGGTCAAAGCGGGCAACCTTATAAGCGATGGAAGCTCTATTGTCAAGCAATTCCAGAACCTGTGACCGTACCGCATCGACGTCGGCCGAAATTCCTGCAACAAGCTCCCGCGTCCCGTCGAAACACCGGATTCCGCGAACCCTGGAAACAAGGTGCACCCGAAGTCGGCGCCCCGCAAGGTCGCCCTCGAAGCCGTCGATATGGGCCTCGACCACCGGGTTCTTCACGCCGAAGGTGGGAATCGGCCCGATGTGGACGGCGACCGGAAGAAACCGTGAGTCGATCCGGGAAAATCCGGAATACACCCCGGCCGATGGAAGGATCGAGTTGTCCGCCGCGATGTTGGCCGTTGGAAATCCCATCTTACGCCCTCTGCCGGCGCCGTGAACGACCTCGCCGGCAATCGTCCAGGGGCGCCCCAGGCACGCAACCGCGTCAGCCATGTCTCCGTCAAGAATGGATCGCCTGATTCTGGAGGACGAAACCCTGTGCTCGCCAACCTGCACGTCTTCGGTAACGCTCAGCCGGAACATCCCGCCGGACGAAAGCCTGCGAAGCATCGAAACGTCGCCTTCGCGCTTCCTTCCAAACCTCGCATCGGCCCCAACGTGAAGTTCCCGGCAGTCAAGAAGTCCAAGCAGATACTTGTCGACGAAATCGGGCGCCGGGGTCTGGGAGAACTCCCAGGAAAACGGCACGACAAGCACGAAATCGGGTTCGTAAGCCGAAAGCGATATCAGCTTTTCCTCGATCGTCTGCAACATCCCTGGCGCCCGCTCTGGTGCGACAACCCGAAGCGGATGGGGATGAAATGAGAGGATGCACGACTTCAAGCCACTGGCGCGGGCCGAATTGACCACGTTGGACAAAATTTGGGCGTGCCCGAGGTGAACGCCGTCGAAATTGCCCATCGCGACAACGGTACCGGATGAAACTGAACCGCAGAACCCCTCGAATCCCCTGACAAACCTCATCAGTCTTCCCGATTGTTATCCGCAAACCGCCCTTCATCGCTGGAAAGGAACCGGCCAATCTCCGCTGCAATCGCCGGGTCGCCGCCGGCGCGCTCGATCTCCAGACGGGCCTGATCCAGCATCCGCTTCATCAGCGCTTCGCGCTCGCGGATTGAATCCCTGAGATCGATAATGTCGCGCGAAAGGAACATGAACTCATCACCCTTGCGAAAATGACGGATGGATGAGTCGTCGCCGCACCGGATCCCGCGCAACATGTTTGAAGCGGCCCTGATTGGGCCGACAACGCGGAACGTCATTCGAACCGCAACCCAGGAAAGCAGGCCGACAAGTATGGCCGCACTGACGAAAAGAGCGGCCAGGCGCAAGTCGTCCTCTGAACGGAACGAACTGGAAAGGGCCGCGTCCAGGGCGGCGTCGTCCCCGGAAACGACAGTGTCGCCAGCGATCGCGTTTATCCCCAGCAACTCGCGCTGGTCGGCAAGAACGCCGGCGTACATCACGCCGAGCACGACCATTATCAGGAGTGCCGTCCCCGCAATCAGAAGCAGGTACCTGGTCTGGAACCTGCGGTCGATGAAGACCGCCGAGCGCTGGTACTTGCCGCCTTCCTGGCAACCGCACGGAACCTGGCTCTTATCAGACATGGCCTCCCCCGTTTGCCGCGACTGTCGCGGCCCAAACCTACTCGACACCTCGGAGCTCGACATTAAGCCTGGTGGCCGCCCTGGTTCCGGCCTCGGTCGCCGCGACAAGCCTTGCGTCCTCGCCTTCCTCGCGGATGGTGAACTCATCGGCGAAGGGATCCTTTATCTCCGGGGCCTTTCCCTGCACCACATCAAGAGTCTCAATGACGGTTGACCAGACCACGAAACCTTCGGTCGTCACGGCCCGGACATCAAGTTTGCCGGAGGTTGCCTGCTTGTTGCCGTCAACGGTGAAGGATCCGACTATGTCCAGTTCCACCCCGGCGCCCTCGTCGGCGGAAGCGTCGCCGGAAAAATCCAGAGAAACCCCGATGGAATAGCCGTCATAAGCGAAAAGCTTTTGAAGAAAGGCACTTCGAAGCTTCTGCGACACCATCATCCGGTTATCGGCCCCGACGCACTCGAGACCGTCAACGTTGACGAGAACCTTTGTCGATGCCCCGGCTGATCTCGCGGCGGCCTTCTGGATCCAGTTCAGGGCAAACGGCTCCTTTTCCTGGGCACCGATGCGGCAGATATCCGCGAACGCCTCGGCCGGGGCGATTGCCATCAACGCGCGGGCAGCCGAACTGCGCACCATCACATGGGGATCCTCGAGCGCCCTTACGAGGGCCTTCACAACCGCGGGATTGTCGTCGAACGAGGACAGGGCCAGGGCCGCCTGGGCCCTGATCCTTGCCGCACCCGATCCCGAAAGGTTCGAGAGCAGTTTACCGACGCCGACCTTGGCGTGGCAGACCGACGCCGTCATTACGACAAGCCAGACCGCAACAACTGCAAAAGGAATACGAAAGGATTTTCTGTTCATCCTGCAGCCCCGTCGTGTCGGGATGGATTATCCGCACAACGGGATCATGCACCGGAAAGGGGTCAGGGTTCAACCTTCGTTTCGACATCGACAAAGACATAGCCGCCTTCGCGACGGTAAAGGAAGCCCACCGCCTTCTTCAGGAACACGCCGACCTGAATGCCGCCGGACGGCAGGGTCTCGGAAGACGGCACCATGGCGACTTCAACACGATCCACGTTGGTGGGGAACCACCTGGTGATAAGGCCGTTCATATCGTTCTTCGTGCCGGGCATCGCCCCGGGAAGAAGAACCTCGATGCGAAGCGGATCCGGACGAGTCACCGAAAACTCGAACTCCCCGGATAACTGGATGAAAACGCGCGAAAAGGCCTCGTAAGGCTGGAATCCAATCCAGTTAATCAGTATCGGCACTTCTTCGTCGGCCGAGGCCACCGGTGCAGGCGCCCTTCCGGGGATCTCCGCCTGATCCCGAACGCCGGGCACCACGCCCTTGTAGCCCCGCTTCTCGTATATCCTGCCATCCTCATCGACGGTGAAGACCTGTCCCTCGGCCGGGGTCAGCAGAATCACGCCGGTCTTCTGGGAGTCTTCCGCGCCGGCCTCAGCCTTCTGCCCGGTGATTGCCGGGGCATCCTGGGCTGTGGCTCCGACGGCGGCGAATGCAGCGACGGCGGCGGCACCGAACGCAAGAAGTCTTTTCATCAACTCACCTCTGGCCCGAGACGGCAAAATGTCGGAAACGATTGTAACCTGTTTGGCTGCCTTCATCCAAACCGGTGCATCGGCGCCCGATCACCGGCCGGGGATGCGTTGCCAAGCGACCACCTTGAATATATCCTATGGTCGGTCGGAATCCGGGGATACGATGAAACTTGTTGACGCACAGACAATGCGATCGATTGACCAAACTGCAATCAACTCGATCGGCATCCCCGGCGTCGTCCTGATGGAATCGGCCGGACGGGCCGTCGCCGACGCAGTCCTTTCAATCGCCGCAAGTCACGGAACGGATCGCGTGCTCGTGGTCTGTGGCCCTGGAAACAACGGCGGCGACGGGTTCGTGGCCGCGCGCCGCCTGATCGATTCCGGGCTTGAAGTCGTTGTCGTCCTGCTTGTCGGGCGTTCGCGATACGTCGGGGATGCACTTACAAACCTGAAGGCACTTGACTGGTTCGGGGCGACCGTGGTCGAGGCACCATCAGGAATACCGGACAACCTTGTCGCATGGGCTGCCGATGCGGTGGTCGTCGATGCGATTTTCGGCACGGGACTGGTACGACCGGTCGGTGGCGTCTTCGCCGACACCATCGACATCCTGAACACCCTCCAGGGACCCGCGGTGGCTGTCGATATCCCCTCCGGCATCGACCCGGACACGGGCAGGGTCGCCGGAACCGCGTTTGAAGCAGACGTGACCGTGACCTTTGGCGCGGCCAGAATCGGACATTACGTCTGGCCAGGGCGTGGCCATTGCGGCGATATCACGGTTGCGCCGATCGGGATTCCGCGCGCGCTGATTGAAAGGGCGCCCGGCGCGACCCTGCTTCAGCCAGCCGATATATGTCCGGGATTTCTTCCAAGACATCTGGACTCGTTCAAGAACTCTTTCGGCCACGTTGCGGTCATTGGCGGCATGCCCGGCAGGACTGGCGCGGCAATCCTTGCAGGCAGGGCATCGCTCAGGGCGGGGGCCGGACTGGCAACCGTGGTCACGTGTGACGTGTCCGCATCCAGAATCGACGGTTCGGTTCCCGATCTGATGGTCGAGCCGGCTTTCAGGCTGACTGACGGCGATTCGGGACGCGGCCCGTGGGTCGGCTGTGAAATCGCGTCCATCCACTCGGTACTCCGCCAGAAGAGTGCCGTTGTGCTCGGCCCGGGACTTGGTCTGTTGCCGGGCACGGAATCCATGATCGGGTTCGTCCTGGACGCCGGCCTTCCCGCGGTAATCGACGCCGACGCGTTGAACATCCTTGCGGCCGGCCGGCTGGACATGCCTGGCGCGTCCTGCATCCTGACCCCCCACCCGGGCGAGGCGGCGAGGCTGCAGAAAACAGACTCCGGCACAATCCAGGCTGGGCGGCTTGATGCCGCAAGGGAGATTGCCGGCAAGACCGGGGCCACGACCGTCCTGAAGGGGGCCGGCACGATTATCGCGAATCCGGACGGTCGGCTGGCCATCTGCGACCTTGGAACACCCGCGCTGGCCGTGGCGGGATCCGGCGATGTCCTTTCCGGGATTGCCGGTGCGCTTCTGGCAAGGGGCATACCACCTTTTGACGCGGCCTGCTGGGCCGTGACGGTTCATGCGATTGCCGGAAGGGTTGCATCCCGGCGGTTCGGCGAACACGGTACGACGGCATCGGATCTGGTCGATTCCATTCCCGATGCGGTGCTGGCCGCGTCCCGTGGATACGACGGCACGACAGGGGATTCGGATGATTAGCCAGGCCAGGCAGATCGTCGCCACCATGCGACCGGCCCAGTGGGTCAAGAACGTCTTCGTCTTCGCCCCGGTCGTGTTCGCAAGCGACCACACCAGGAAGGATCCTTCATTGATCCTTTATGCGACTGCCGCCACCATCGTCTTCATCCTCCTGGCCGGCGCGGTCTATATATTCAACGACATACTGGATCTCGAAAAGGATCGGCAGCACCCGACCAAGAAGAACAGACCGCTGGCGGCCGGAAAGCTGGCGGTTCCCAATGCGGCAGTCGGTGCGGGGCTGGCACTTGCGGCTTCGTACCTGGTCGGGTACTTCCTTGGATGGCGCTTCCTGCTTGCCGCTTCCGGGTATCTTGTCCTGAATTTCGCATACAGCACGCGCCTGAAGAAGGTCGTCTATGTTGATGTCCTGTGCATCGCCACCGGATTCCTTCTGCGGATCCTGGCCGGGTGTTTTGCCATCAGCCTGGCCCCGGCGGAAATTTCCTACTTCCTGATCGCATGCACATTCCTGATCGCGTCGTTCCTCGCCCTTGCCAAAAGGCGGCACGAGGCGGCGGTGCTGGAAGGTTCCGACACCAGGGACGTCCTTCGGGATTACGATGTAAGGCACCTTGACGTCGTCATGACCATCGTTGCCGTGCTTACAATCGGGGCTTACGGCCTTTACGCGTTTTCCGGGAGGACGTCGGGGTACTTCGGAAACCACCGCATGCCGCTGACAATCCCGTTCGTAATCATCGGCATCGTCGAGTTCATCAGGATCCTCAGACGGCCGGGCGAGAACGGAAGCCCGACCGACCGGATGCTGAGGGATCCGATATTCATCATTAACGGCGTCGGATATGCGGCAATGGTCGTCTGGGTCGTTTACGGCTGACTGGATGAAACCTGGCTTCAAAATCGCTGTCGGGCTTGCCGTTCTCGGTACAACCCTTCTCGGTTGCGTCGGCGCGCCGCTTTCCGCTTCCGAACAGGCACTGAAGAGATTGAAGGTAACGGTGGCGCAGCTTGACGGGCTCCAGCCCGTAACAATCCGGTTCAATCCGGCCAGATGCGAATGCCCCGCTTTCGAGGCGATGCTCGATGGACGGTGGCACCGCATTGAAATGTCGAAGGATGACGAAGGCATCTCGGCCTCGCTGGAAGCTGATGCCATCAGGAAGGGCCCTGGATGGACGGCATCGGTCCTGGCGAAGGGCGACGGAATCGAACGAAAGCTTTACCGTTCACCGGTTATCAGGATCGCTGTCGACGCCGTCTGTCAGGATGGTGAATGCAAGGGCCTTCAGGATGGAACCGGTTCGGATGGCGACGGTAATTAACCGCAGTCGGAGGTTTTATGGCCTTTTCATCAAAGTGTGTGGAGTGCGTTCCGAACTTCAGCGAAGGCAGGAACCGGGAAATCATAGCCGCGATAACAGGTGCCATGGAGCGCGCCGGGGCAACGGTGCTCGATGTTGACATGGGTGCCGCGGCCAACCGAACCGTCGTCACGATGGCCGGCGCCCCCGAAACCGTTCTCGAGGCGGCCTTCATGGCAATCAGGACGGCGGCCGAACGAATAGACATGTCGGTTCACAAGGGCGAGCATCCCAGGATGGGCGCCACCGACGTCTGCCCTTTCGTACCCATCAACGGCGTGTCGATGGCGGAATGCGTGGAACTGGCCAGGCGGCTCGGCGAAAGGGTCGGACGCGAACTTGGCATACCGGTTTTCCTTTATGAGGAGGCCGCGACCATCGCGGATCGGCGCAGCCTGGCCGACATCAGGGCCGGCGAATACGAGGCTCTGCCGCAGAAACTGACACGGCCGGAATTCCAGCCGGATTTCGGCCCGGCGGCATTCAACGCCCGAAGCGGGGCGACCGTCATCGGAGCCCGCGAGTTCCTGATAGCCTACAACATCAACATCAACAGCCGCGACAAGGTCAAGGCCAGCCGGATGGCCATCAAGATGCGCGAAAGCGACGGTCCCGCGAGGGGTGCCGACGGCGAAAAGATCCTTGGGCCGGACGGCGAATGGTTCCGTGTTCCCGGGGCGCTCAAGCATATTCGAGCGGTCGGATGGACCATCGATGAATACGGCATCGCGCAGGTTTCGGTAAACGTGCTGAACTACCGCAAGACGCCGCTTCACGTCGTCTATGAGGAGGCCAGGCGCCACGCCGCCGATCTCGGCGTGCTGGTAACAGGAAGCGAGATCGTCGGTCTTGTGCCGAAAGACTGCCTGATCGCCTCGGGCAGGTACTATCTCGAGCGTCAGGGGATTTCCCCCGCGGCCCCCGACAGGGAGCTTGTCCACATTGCATGCCGGTCGCTCGGCCTGTCGGACGTCAAGGTTTTCGAGCCGGACGACAAGATCATCGAATACAAACTGAACGGCGGCTCCAGGACGCTTACCGACATGACCGTTTCGAGCTTCTGCGACGAAGTCAGCGCCGATTCCGCCGTTCCCGGCGGTGGCTCCGTGGCCGCGCTTGCCGGCTCCCTTGGCGCGGCCCTTGCCGCGATGGTCGGCAATCTCTCGTATCGCAAGCCGGAACTCCTGGCGGTCAGGGACGAACTGGCCGCTCTTGCCATTGAAGCCCAGGAAGTGAAGTCATCGCTGATGGGGCTGGTCGTCGAGGACAGCCTCGCATTTACCGAAGTGATGGAAGCCATGCGCCTGCCAAAGGCCACCGACGACGAAAAGGCTGTCCGTTCCGCGGCAATCGCCAGGGCCTCCGAACACGCAACGATGGTGCCCTTCCGGACCTTGAAGCTGTGCTGCCGAGCCGCCGAACTGGCCGGGCGGATGGCGACGATCGGATACGTCCAGTGTCTTTCGGACGGCGGAACCGGGGCCGCGATGGCCCTTGCCGGTGCCGAAGGCGCGGCCATGAACGTTCTTATTAACCTTGCTTCGGGAAAGGATTCGCCGGCAAAGCAGGAAACCAGGGCAGCAGCGCTGGAAATGCTTGAACGTACCAGGGCTTCGACAGCCGCCACCCTTGCCGCAATACATGCCAGCTTCAAATAGTGGCGTCAGAACGCAAATACCGGGACATCGTCGCGGACAAGATCAACGTCCGGCCTTCCTTCGAATTGAAGCGCCGCACGAACCACGTGCACCAACGGCTGCATTTCCGGGATATAGACGCGATCTATGTGAACCACCGCCGCCGGTGACGAAAACCGCGCCGGACCAACCTGGCCGCCGAAATGATCGCTTCGCCCGAACGCGATGTGAAGGCCCAGTTTCTCGTCGATCAGGATTTCCCCAAGCGGCTTGATGCCGAAGTCACCCAGAACGCCCACGCCAAGTTCCGCCATATTGCCGTAAGCCGGCTCGGCGGCAAGTCTGGCTCGTTCGGCCACGGCGGCCGGACCTTCACCTGAAGCCTCGACCGCCACGTTGTTTTCGATGCGGAAGATAACGACCTCGCTTCCGAACTGAACCGGAAGCATGCCGGCACTCGCGCTGGGATCGCCTGGAAGTTCGCCCTCGTATGGAACGATGTAGGCCTCGCCGGAAGGAAGGTTGCCGACCTGTCCGGGGATCGGGAAGCGACCGCCCGAACGGTGGGCGGCCCGATGCCGGAGATCAAGGAACAGCTTCATTTCAAGCGGTTGCGACCCCGCAACCCCATCTATGCGGAAATGAAAGGTTGCTCCCGTGGCCACGTCAAGAAGCGACGCCATTATCTCGACCCTGCGGTTCACCTCGGCGTAATCAAGGCGCAGCGCATCCACCATCTGCCTGCAGAAGCCCGGCATCGTCGCACCGCGGAAGCCGTGACGCCTTGCAGCCATCTTCAAGGGCGCGGTCGCCGAAAACTCGGTTGGAGCAAGGATCATGGGTCGCCGCGCGAATATCTCCTCGAAGGCGACCTGAGTGCATTCGGGAAGTTCGTCGGCGGTTGGCGGCAGCGCGTCGGGTGACAGCAGCCAGGCACCGGCCGGCAAATCCGCGTTGTTCATGCGCGGGTTGCGATACGCGGCAAAAATCACTTCATATCTTGAATCGGCGGCGATCGTCCTGGCCCACTCACAAGCGGTCGCGCGCCTTTCGGCCCAGGCGCGGTCATCCACGACGACGGAATCCGGCAGATCGACCATGATCATCAACAGACGCTCGTCGTCCGCAGGACAAAAAACCGAATCAATTAAACCCAACAATTCCGAAGCGTTAAGATTGTCAGACATGAAGCCCCCGTTGAAATGCGCAAAAAATCTTCCTTCACAAGTGTGACACATTGCGACTTCGAACGATACAGCACAGCGGAACCGGTCCACCAACCACAAAACACTTAACCAAGGAGAACGCCATGAGAAACAGAAAGGGATGGGAAGCCGTGTGTCACAGGTTCACGAACATGATCGTCCTGGTGCCAACCATATTGATGGTGGCTGTCGTGTCCGGGGCGTGTACCGACGTGGCCCCCTCCGTCGAGGACGTCAGGATCGTCGATGAAGTGACGATTCCGTCGAACGACGCTGAAAGCGGGCGGAACGATTCCGGCACGACCGAACCGGGCGGTGACGCCAATCAGGGCGAGGACGAAGGTGGCTTGGAAGGCCACGACGTCCTGGCCGAAGACGAGGGCGGATCGTCGGGGGGCAAGGACAGCGGGGGCGCCACCGGCGACGAAGGAAGCGTAAGCCCCGGCGGCGATGTCATGTCGATTGAGGACGACATCCCCGAGGATCTGGACTGCCCCGGCGCGGCGGGATGCCCCTGCCAGGATCGCGACGAATGCCTGTCGAATTTCTGCGTGCCCACCAGGCAGGGACATCGCTGCACCAGAATGTGCTCGGGCGGAAGCCAGTGCTCATCCGACGAATTATGTTCCATCTTCCGCGGGGACAACGGAGCCGACACGATCTACGTTTGCCTGGACAGATGGATGACGGCGTGCAGGCCGTGCGTGCAGGACATCGACTGCAACGTGCCCTGGCTTGACGACAAGCTTCAGCCGTTCTGCATTCCGGACGGCCAGGGTTCAAGACACTGCGCGCCCCGGGTGGCGAACCCGGCCAAGCCGGAGTGTCCAGCGGGAATGATTCCGGAACCGCGGACAGTTCACGACCTGGAAGTCACGCTGTGTGTCCCGGAAGATGGCAAGTGCCCGTGCCTGCAGGAATACCTGCGATCCGGATACGAGACGGAGTGCAGCGTCACGAACGAATTCGGCACTTGCTCCAGCCGCCACCTTTGCGACCAGGAATGCGCGGCGGCGGTGCCGGCACCGGAAGTCTGCGACGCCTTCGACAACGACTGCGACGGCCAGATTGACGAGGAACTCTCCGGAATCGAATGCGACACGGTCAGTCCTTTCGGATCATGCAAGGGCCAGCTCAGTTGCGTCAATGGGGTCGGAATCTGCCTTGGGCGCCTGGCATCGGCCGACACGTGCAACGGAATCGACGACGACTGCGACGGCGAAACCGACGAGGGACTCGGCACCGTCTCCTGCGGAACCGGAGTGTGCAGGCGACAGATCGAATCCTGCCAGAATGGCGCCGCGGGCGTCTGCGATCCTTATGCGGGAAGGAAGACCGAAGTCTGCGACGGACTCGACAACGACTGTGACGGCCTGACCGACGAAGACATCCCGACAGTCACCTGCGGCAAGGGCGAATGCAGGCGGACAGTACAGGGCTGCGTCAACGGAAAGCCGGCCCAGTGCACTCCGCTGAGCCCGCAGAACGAGGTATGCGACCTTCGCGACAACGACTGTGATGGAAGCACCGACGAAGGATTTGGCCCGGTGACGTGCGGGCTCGGCTCCTGCTCCCACACCGTCATGTCCTGCGTCAACGGAGTCAAGCAGGCGTGCGACCCGTTCCAGGGCGCCGTTGACGAACTCTGCAACGGCCTGGACGACGATTGCGACGGCAAGAGCGACGACGGTCTCTGGATGCCCGAAAACCTGCACGAAATCAACTCCACCTGCGCCGTCGCGAAAGATCTGGGCATCATCACCGAGGGCGAGCCATTGAAGACGTTCCAGTCATACATCGGGAAGGCCGGGGACATCGACTGGTTCAATTTCCGCGCGGACGAACACAGCCACTCCTGCGCCCTGGGCATGGATCAGGACTACAAAATCTACGCGACCCTGTTCAATCCCGCCGGGCCCGAAGTGTGCATGCCTATTGTCATGGAACTTTACGACGACAAGTGCCGACTTGTGGCAAGCGCGGTTGACTCCGACTGCTCGTCCCACAGGATCGAATTCAAGTGGGACGGCGAATGCGGTCCCGACGACAGCCGTGACTTCCGCATGAAGATCTGGGCATTCAACAAGGAACAGTACAGTTGCATGCCGTACACCCTCCAGCTCTACATGCGCAAGGTCAACTGACCCACCCACCGGGGCGCCGCTACCACGGCGGCGCCCCGCCTCCCTTTTTCACCATCGCCCCCATCCGAAAGCGCACCGGATGCATTAATGGCCTGCGCGACGTATAATCCGCCCGGAACAACTCGGGGTGTCCAATGCCTTCTTGCCCGTCGGAACACATCAAACCGGAAGACCTGCTGGTTGAAACACTTGGTGAATGCCGTTTCCCATCTCCGCTTGGCGCGAAGTATTTCGTGAACGACGAAGACCGCATTTCGCTGACCCCGTACATGCGGAAACTGACCGACCGCATTGGACGAAACGAGACAATGCCTTCCTTTGAACCGGCCGGACCCAGGGAGCGGATCTTCTTCGAGCCTTCCGAAGTCACCGCGGGGATCGTGACGTGCGGCGGACTATGCCCCGGTCTTAACGACGTGATACGCGCCATCGTCATCGCGCTCGAGCGAAACTACAGGGTACCGCGGATCCTGGGGTTCAGGTACGGATATGCCGGACTGGCCAGATCCGGCGGATTCGAGCCGATGATACTGAACAGGGAAGTCGTTGATGACATCCACCAGGACGGCGGGACGATACTGGGCTCGTCCCGCGGGCCCAGGGAAGCGTCGGAGATGGTTGACCGCCTTGTCGAGGAAGGCGTCGACATGCTGTTTACGGTCGGTGGCGACGGAACCTTGCGTGGGGCACAAACCATCGTTGACGAAATCAGGCGTCGCGGACTCAGCATCGCTGTCGTCGGCGTGCCGAAAACAATCGATAACGACATCGACCTGATTTCGAAAAGCTTTGGATTCGAAACGGCCGTCACGATGTCCAGATCGGCAATCGTTGCCGCGCACACCGAGGCAAAGGGCGCCCAGCGCGGGATCGGGCTTGTGAAACTGATGGGGCGGCAGTCTGGGTTCATCGCGGCCGCGGCCACGCTGGCCCACAGTGAGGTCAACGTCTGCCTTGTGCCGGAAGTGGATTTCCGGATCGATGGCGAGGGCGGACTTATCGAATACCTTGAAAGAAGATTGCAGAACAGACGTCACGCCGTCGTCGTTGTCGCCGAGGGTGCGGGCCAGAAATACCTGGAAGACGGTTCGGGAGCGGACGAAACGGATCTGTCCGGGAACCTGAAGCTGAAGGATATCGGCATGTACCTCGCGGGAGTTCTGAAGAACCGTTTCGGCAGCGGGCCTTTGACGGCCCGGGTTTCCTACATCGACCCGTCGTACATCATCAGATCCATGCCGGCCACGGTTGGCGACAGCGCATTCTGCCTCCAGCTCGGGCATTTCGCGGTTCACGCCGCGATGGCGGGCAAGACCGGACTGGTTGTCGGATCGTGGGCCGATCACTTCACCCACGTCCCGATCAGGGCCGCGGTCGGACGACGCAAGAAGATCGACCCGGACGATCTGCTGTGGCAGAACGTGATGCAGGCGACAGGCCAGCCGCCGATGAATCCCTGATGACTGGCCGCCCGGGCGAACGGGATCTTGAGCGGGGCGCCAGTCGGCGTACAATGTTGTTCAATATCCTCGGGGACAGGTGAATGAATACCAAATCATTTGTGGTGATGGCGGGAACGGTTTTTCTTTGCGTGCTTTGCTCGACCGGCTGCGGCGGGTCGAACCAGCCAGCCGTTGACGCGACCACGATTGATGTCCACGCGGACTCAATCGGATCGGACTTGATTGACGACTCCACGCCGGCCGACACCAGGCAGGACACCTCCGGCACCGACCCGGGCGCGGCGGATCACGGATCCGAGATTGCGCCGGACAACGGCATCACGGATCCGGGAAACGCCGACAACGGTTCGGACGACATTCCCCTGGATGGCGAATTCGTCATTCTTGCGTGGAACAACCTGGGCATGCATTGCTATAACCCGTCCTTCAAGCGCCTGGCGGTTCTGCCGCCCTTCAACACGATCTGGGCCCAGGTTTACAGGAAGGCTCCCAGTCCCGAACTGATCACATCCGGAATCACGATCGAGTATTCCTATCCTGACAATTCCTACTCGGCTGCCGGAACCCCCGCGAAATCCGACTTCTGGGAGTACGCCGAACAACTCTTCGGCTCGCCCCTGGCCACGGATGTCGGCCTGACGGGAAAAGGCTTGACCGGAACCTTCGAACTGAAAACCGACCACTGGGAAGCAGAGGGAATTCCCGTGACGGAATTCAGGGACAGGGATGCAACCGTCGGCGGCAGCCCACTTACGTGGAACCGTTACCCGTACCAGCTTGCAACCGTCGTTGTGAAACGAACTTCCGACGGCACCGAACTTGCACGATCAAGGGTGGTCACGCCAGTGTCCAGCGAGCTCAACTGCCAGACCTGTCACAGCGATTCCGGCGCGGCAACGGTGAAATACCCGATCACGCCTTCCGGCACGGACGATACGGATCTGAACATCCTGCGCCTGCACGATTACCTTGCAAAGACAGACCACGAAAGCAACCAGCCGGTTCTTTGCGCGAAATGCCACGCATCGAACGCCCTTGGAACCCTTGGCAACATGGGCGTCCCCAACCTCTCGAAGGCCATACATTCAAGACACCGGGACATCAAGGAAATTTCCGAGGACACAACTGGTTGCTACGCCTGTCACCCGGGGCCGGAGACGAAGTGCCTTCGCGATGTCATGACCCGCGAAGGCTCCGTCGCCGGTTGCGTTGCCTGCCATGGAAACATGGCCGCGGTGGCCACGAACCCGACGCCGTGGATAAACGAGCCAAGATGCGACTCGGCCCAGTGCCACGGTGGCGAAGTCAGGCAGGACAAACCCCTGTACAACATGTCGAAGGGACACCACGGCGTTTATTGCGCGGCATGCCACGACAGCCCGCACGCAATTGCGCCAAGCCGCGAGGCCAATGACGGAATCAAGTTCATGGAACTTCAGGACGGCGAAGGCCCCGTCAAGGACTGCACCCTCTGCCACGGATTCAAGCCTTCCGGGGAAATTCACGAAGAAGATGACTGAACGAATCCTTATAAAGCTGCTCGAGAAGACCGCCTCGGTAAGACTGGGTGTTGTAATCCTGGTGCTGATAATTGCCGCGTCGATTGCCGGCACCGGCACCGCCTACGACGTCTATCACTCGTGGTGGTTCGCGGTTCTTCTTGGCATGTTCGGGGCCAACCTGGTGGCCTGCACCGCCCTCGGAATCATACGGGGAACTACCAGGGTTGGTTCGCTGATTACGCATATCGGCATCCTGGTGGTGCTTGCCGGCGTTATCGCCGGGTCAATACTGGGGACGCGCGGCATTCTTTCGCTTGAGGCAGGCGAGGTATCCGACGCGTTCACGACCGACGACCTGACGGCAAGGCTTCCATTCAAGGTTCGCCTTGAAGAATTCAGGATCGACTGGGACAGGTCGGCGCCTCACCTGCTTCATGTCGGCGTGATGGACGCAGGCGTCCGTACGTCCATCAAGGTGGAGCCCGGCAGCACCTACGACGTTCCGGGAACCGATTACCGAATCGAAGTATCCAGGTTCGTCGCGGACCTCCTTGTCGATCGCGAACAGGGAATCATTTCGCGCAGCGACAACCCGGCTAACCCGGCGATGCTCCTGCTGATCCACCACGCAGGTGAAACCGAGAAGCGGTGGGTGTTTTCGGCCCATCCCGAATTCAGCATGTCGAAGGATGGCAACATCGACATAATCTACAGGCACGATGCGAAGCCGCTTGATTTCGCCAGCCGCGTCACCATCCTGGATAAGGACGGGTCCACGACTTCCGCAATAATCAAGGTCAACCAGCCCAAAAAGCACCGCGGCTGGTCGATTTACCAGACAAGCTTCGACGTCGCGCGCCCCGGATGGACCGGCCTCGAGGTGGTTTATGACCCCGGGGTGGCAATTGTTTTCCTGGGAATCGCATTGATGAACCTGGGTGTATTCCTGGTGCTTCACCGGAGGTTTTCAAAATCAGCAACGCGATAAATACGGGCTTCGCCCTTTTCATTGTGGCAACGGCCGCACTTCTTGCAGGTGACATATTCAGGAACCGGCTCGTCCGGTTTTTTGGGATCGCGGCGCTCTTCGGCGGCACCGTCGCGACCGTTGTCGCCATAATCCTGCGCTGGCTCGCGACCGGCCACCCGCCCCTTTCAAACCTTCACGAGTCGTTCGTGTTTATTGGATTCGCCACCGGGCTGGCCGCGCTGGTTGTCGAACTCACTTTCAGAACCAGGCTGGTCGGGGCTGCATCGGCCCTGGTCGCTGTACTCGCGCTTGGATACGCGTCCGTTCTTGATTCGTCGATTCGGCCACTGATGCCGGCCTTGAAAAGCAACTGGCTGATTATCCACGTCACATCGTACTTTCTGGGTTACGGGGCGCTGGCGGTTGCCACGGTCGCCTCGGCACTGCAGCTTGCGTGGTCTTTCGTGCCCGGTGCCGATCCGTCATCCCTGAAGCGAATCGACTTGCTGGCCTTCAGGCTGGTGCTGCTGGCATTTCCGCTGCTGACGCTGGGACTTACAACCGGCGCGGTCTGGGCCAGTTTCGCATGGGGCCGTTACTGGGGATGGGATCCGAAGGAAACATGGTCACTGGTAACGTGGCTCGTCTATGCCCTTTATCTGCACCTGCGAGCCATGCGTGGCTGGCGCGGACGAAGGATGGCTGTCGTCGCGCTCGTCGGATTCGTTTTCGTGCTGTTCACGTTCCTTGGCGTCAACTTCTTTGTCGGCGGCCTGCACAGCTATCGCTGAACAATGCCGATAAGGGAAATCAGACTGAACATCTCGGCGGAATAATCGGGAGGAGGCTTGTCACGCCTTCGGGGGACGAACCACACAGTCCTTCAGCCAGGACTTCTTTTCCATGTCGCGGGCAAGGGCGGCCTCGCGTTCCTTGTTGACGTATCCGGGAAGCTGGAAGGGATAGACGAACCTTGTGTGGTCGTCGTAAGTTCCATTCATTATCGCCACGGTGTCCTCGATAATGACGCGTTCCTCGTCCGTCGGAATCACGAAGATGCGAACCTTCGATTCCGGGGTCGCAAGGTCGCATTCGGCCGACCGCGTCTTGCAAGGCGCGTTCTTCACGAAGTCCATCTCGATACCCATGCATTCCAGTCCGCGGCAGACGTGTTCGCGGATGTATGGCGACATCTCGCCGACACCGGCGGTGAAAACGATGGCATCGACCCCGCCCAGAGCGGCGATATATCCGCCGACGTACTTCTTCAGGCGATGAACCTCGATGTCCAGAGCAAGCTGCGCCAGCTTGTCGCCCGCTTCAGCCGCGTCTTCCTCGTCGCGGCGATCGACGTACTTCTCGTCGGTGATACCGAACACGCCCGACCTCTTGTTCAGAAGCGAATTCATCTGTGCCGGCGTAAGCCCTTCCCTTTCCATGATCATCAGATCTATGGCGGCGTCGTGATCCCCGGCCCGGGTTCCCATCACAAGACCCTCAAGCGGGGTAAGCCCCATCGACGTGTCGAAGCTGACGCCGTTCCTGACAGCGTTCGCGGACGCGCCATTTCCAATATGCAAAGTGACGATGTTGGTCTTCAGGGGATCCTTGCCCAGCAGGGCGGCCGCGCGCTTGGCGCAATAAAGCAGCGAGGTCCCGTGGAAGCCATAGCGGCGCACGCCGTACTTCGTGTACCAGTTCCGCGGCAACGCATAAAGATACGCATGTTCCGGCATTGTCTGGTGCCACGCGGTGTCCAGCACGCCAACGTGCGGAACCCCGGGCATGACCTCCCGCGCGGCCTCGACGCCAAGGATGTTCGGCGGATTGTGCAGCGGGGCCAGGTCGTAAAGCGATTTCACGACATCGACGACTTCGTCGGTAATCAAGACCGACTTCGTGAACTTTTCGCCCCCGTGAACTATGCGGTGACCGACGGCCGCTATCCTGTCCAGGCTGTCGATGACGCCGTGCTCGCTTCCCGTGATGGTTGAAAGCAGCAGCTTCATCGCTTCCCTGTGATCCGGGCACGGGTGTTCGATCTTGACGCTCTCGCCACCGTAATTGCTGAACTTGATGAAACTGCCGGCAATGCCGACACGCTCGACCAGCCCGGAACAGATCGTGATGCTTTCGTCATAGTCGAAAAGCTGGAACTTCAATGACGAACTACCCGAGTTCAACGAAAGAATTATCATTTTGATCTCCGAATCAATGCTGGCGGCACGACGTGGCCGCCACCTGGAAAACAAGCGTCGCGATCCGTCAGCGACCGACACCGCCAGCCTGGACGGCAGTGATTGTAACAACGTTGACGATGTCTTCAACCGAACATCCACGGGAAAGATCGTTGACGGGCTTGCGCAGACCCTGCAGGAACGGGCCGATTGCCGAAGCCTTCGCAAGTCGTTCCACCAGCTTGTAGCCGATGTTGCCCGACTGCAGATCGGGGAAGACCAGGACGTTGGCCTTTCCGGCGACCGGGCTTCCGGGCGCCTTCAATGCGCCGACCTTCGGCACGATTGCGGCGTCGAGCTGCAGTTCCCCGTCCAGATCGAGTTCGGGCGCCAGTTCCCTTGCAATGCGCGTCGCTTCAACCACCTTGTCAACCAGGGGATGCTTCGCGCTGCCCTTGGTGGAAAAGGAAAGCATCGCTACGTGCGGCTCCATGTCGCAAAGCACCCTGGCCGTCTCGGCCGATGAAACCGCGATTCCGGCAAGCTGCTCGGCATCCGGATTCGGCGTGACCGCGCAGTCGGCGAATATGAACAGACCTTCGTCACCGAACTCGCAGTCCGGAACAACCATGATGAATGCGGATGAAACGGTTGTGATTCCGGGAGCGGTCTTGATGATCTGAAGCGCCGGGCGGATTGTGTCGCCGGTCGAATGAATCGCCCCGGAAACAAGACCGTCGGCGTCACCGGCATAGACCATCATCGTGGCAAAATAAACCGGATCGCGCATCATCCTGTCGGCCTCGACCATGCTCATGCCCTTGGCCTTCCGAAGTTCGTAGAAGGTCTGGACATATCCCGGCAGCAGTTCGGAAGCGTCCGGATCGACAATCCTTATATCCCTTATGTTGGCGTGCTCGGCCGCGGCGGCAGCCCGGATGCCGGATTCCTGCCCGACCAGGATGACTGTCGCCAGCTTCTCTTCATTAATTATGGCCGCCGCCTTCAGCGTCCTTGGCTCGCTGCCTTCCGGAAGAACAATCGTCTTCGGGTTCTTTCGGGCCCTGGTCTTGAAGGAATTCATCAGTTCAAACTGCAGCATCTGTTACTCCATTGAATCGATTCGAAACCAAAATCCGGGGTCGGCGACGGTTCGCCCGGCCCGCGCCGAGTCTATCAGATACCACGACGGACGTATCTGAAAAAAGGAAAGCAAAACCGATGCTGACAGCACCGTAACTTCTTGACACAAACATGCAGCCGTTGTCAAATGCGTGCGGAGCTTTTTACCAGGGGGCTGGCCCGATGAGGCGAACCGCTTCGATATTGGTATTGTTGGTTTCTGCGGCGATCCTGACTCCAGGATGCTACACCTATGAAAGCCAGACCGCGGACCTTGGCTTCATGGCCGACGGCTGGGGCGACCAGGGCACCGAGGCCGACGTTCCGGAGGACACGGGCAACGTGACCCCGGATGTCGTCCAGGATGTTGCCGAGGACGTCCCGGAGTGCACATGCACCTGCGAACCGCAGCCGTGTACGTGCACCTGCGAGCCCGGGGGCGAATGCACCTTCGACCCGAACGGGTTCCCCGAGACCGGCCGAGTCGGCGGCGACCCGTGCACGACCGACACTCAATGCGTCACCCAGCTTTGCGCGACCACCGAACTGCTGAACGCGGTATGGCCGGGCGCGACCGCCCCGGACGGGATGTGCACGATGATCGGATGCTCGGGTAACACGGACTGCGGCACCGGCGCCATCTGCCTGGATCCCACCGCTCTGGATCCCACGGTTCCATTCCTGTGCGGTGCCCCGTGCGAATCCGATATCGACTGCAGGTGCGGCGTCGATTACACCTGCCTGGACAGCCAGAAGACCGACGGCGATGGCAACCCGATTAAGGCATGCCTGCCGCGATCCCTTAAAAACCTGCTTGAGTGCGGCGCTGCCGTCTGCCCATAAGGAGGAACGTGCCGATGAAGACACTTCTGAAGACATTGGCCGCCGTCGCATTTTTCGCTGTTGCAGTCTGCGCGGCGCCTGTTTCGGCCCAGGAAGCTTCCGACGAGGCCGTTGATGAACTTGTGCCCGAGGCCGAACCTGCAGCCGACGAAAACCCCGAACCGAGCTACGTCGAGGTTGAACCCGCGGCCGATGAGCCGGTCGACACGGTTTCGGCAACTGCCGACGTCAAGCCGAAGAAAAAGGTTCATCCGTACAAGGCGTTTTTCGACAAGGAACTGGAAGCGCTTGGCAAGGACGACCGCTTCGGCGTGACCGCGCAGCTTCCGAAGCGCTATCTGTCGGTCAAGTGGGATCACTCGATGATGACGGTTGACAGCCGTTACAACGACAAGCATGAACTCGGACCGGCAATCGCCCCGATCGCCATGCCCGGCGGGTACCTGGATCTTGGCCTGAACGGTGCCGGTGCGGGACACGTCTTCCAGGCATCGTACGGTATCCTCGGCAATTTCGACTGGTACTTCGAACTGCCGTTCCAGTCGATGCACGTCAGGATCGACCCGAAGTTCCTGGACTCTTCGAAACAGCCGGTCAAGAACCCGAACGACCCGAACGACAAGACCTACGCAAGCCGCATGGGTATCGCCAAGCTCTACCAGTTCATTCCCCAGCTCGGACGCCCCGTTCCGGCACTCCGCTACGACGCGGACTGGGTTCTGGCCGACATCAACACCGGGTTCTCGTGGAACCCCTGGCGTACAAAGCATCTTTCGACTTCGCTCACCGTCCGGGCCTTCCTTCCGACCGGACGCGTGGCCTCGGCAAACGCCAACCTGACGATGGCAACCGGGCCGGAAATCGACGTCGGAACAGGCTCCTGGGGACTTGGCTTTACAAACGGCTGGGATCTTCGAGTCTTCAAGTACAAGCACTGGGTCGATATCGTGCTCAGCTCCGAGTTCTCGATGGCATACTTCTTCGAGCAGAAGCGCGATTACCCGACCAACTTCACCACCGAGCCAAACCGTTCGATCCTTCAGGCATTCAACGATCCGAACGTCTTTGCGCAGTTCCCGGATCTTCGTCACCTGAAGGGTCAGTACTCCTACACCCCCGGCTTCGGCGTAAGCTGGATGGGCCAGCTTTCCGTTCAGCTGGCAATCCTCGGCCTGAACTTCGGTTATGGCGTCCAGCACAGCCAGGAACCGGAAATCCAGGGCGACTGGTACTTCTATCAGATGGTTCGCAGCCTGCAGTTGCTTGGACAGAACACCATCCAGGCAATTCAGGTCGGCGCCAGCCTCTCCCTGATCCCCCTGTACCTGCCCGTCGAGGTCGGTTTCTCGTGGCGCAAGATCGTTGACGGATACAATGCGCTGGCCATGGAAGACTACTACAACGTCATCGTGAAGGTCTTCATCCCGATGAAGTGGTAATCCCAGCAGGCCCGCCGGATTCCCTGATGCCTCTTTTTGCAGACACAGACAGCCTGGTCGATTCACTTGCCCGAAACCTGCTGGACGAGCCATGCGTGGCCTTCGACACAGAATCGGACAGCATGTACCACTTCCGGGAGAAGGTTTGCCTGATACAGATTGCATCGGATGCAACCGGGACGATTCTGGTGGATCCACTTTCGGGTGTTGACCCCGGACCACTTGGCGCCGTGATGGCCAGTCCATCGGTAACCAAGATCTTTCACGGGGCAGATTTCGACATCACGTCGATGAAGCGCGACTTCGGGTGGTCGTTTTCAAACGTCTTCGACACCGCGCTGGCCGCGCGCTTCCTTGGGTGGCCGTCGGTCGGGCTCGCCGCCGTAATCCTGCGGGAATTCGGGCATGAGATCCCGAAGGGGCCACAGACCGCCGACTGGTCGGTTCGGCCACTTCCGGCCAACATGCTTGAATACGCTGCCGGCGACGTCAATTACCTGGTCGAGATATACCGGCGCATGGTTCGTTACCTTCAGGAGGCCGGGCGGCTTCGATGGGTCATCGAGGAATCGGCGGCAATCGCTGACATCCACGCCGCATCGCCTCTTCCCGCCCCGGCCGATTTCTTGAAGGCAACCGGGGCCTGCGACCTGGACGGCTCCGACCTCGCCATACTCAAGCGCCTTTTTGCCGCCCGCGAGGCAGTGGCTCTGAAGCTGGATCGCCCGCGCTTCAAGGTGATCGGGGACGATGCACTTGTCAGGATGGCCATTTCCAGGCCTCGAAGCCCGGCCGCGCTGGAGCGCATCCGGGCGGTGCCGCGCCCGGTGGCATCGCATCCCGAACCCTGGCTTGCTGCCATCCGCGACGGCCTTTCGGATCCGCCAGTCGAAATCCCCCGGTTAAGAAGACGGCCACCGTTTGACCCGCGGGTGGCTGAGTCCATCGACAGGCTGAAGAAGTGGCGCGCGGGGGCGTCCGGGCGGCTGGGACTTGATCCCGGACTTCTGCTGCCGCAGCGCCTGATTGTGGCGATTGCCGCGGCATTCCCCGCATCGATCGCCGAACTCGGCCAGGTTCCCGGCGTCCACGCCTGGAGATGTGATGAATTCGGCGCCGAGCTGCTTGAATGCATCAGCCATTCCGGACATGCCGGTTGACGACCGGGGGCGTTATCCCGGCCGGTTGATTTTTGTTGCATTTGCACGCATTGACGGTTAGAAATTCTGCGGCTTGAAGCGGACGGCCGGATTCGTCAAAATTCCGGATGTTCGCGGTTCCCTTCGGTCTTTCTTTCGCAAATTCGGGGGTCTGTTGATGATTTCAAGAATTTTGGCAGCTTCAATGCTTGTTGCGACGCTCATGGTCGCCGGCTGTGGCGACGGTTCCAGCCAGACCGACGAGGGCGGCACGCCCGACGCGGTAACCCCGGACAACGGCAACGATGTCGTCCCGGACGTGGCAAATCCGGATGAAGGAACGCCCGCTGACGCGGCCGATGACACGCCCCTGGTCGATGCCCAGCCCGATTCGATTACGCCGCCCTGCCCTCCCCATAAGTGCATCGACGACGGCAACGGCAACATGATCGAAAACCCGAACCCGGGATGCGTCGGGGAACTGTGCGTCGCGGGACCGGAAGCGGCGCCGGATCCGATGTCGTTCGGGCCCTTCCCGGTCGGAATCAGACAGTTCGTCTATTACGATCCGAATCCGGACAATAACAACGAGGACGGTTCGCCCAGGAAGCTGAAGATCGACGTCTGGTTCCCCACTACGGAAGAATTCCGCGGCGGGGATCCCTTCATCTACGACGTTAAGGAGGAGTGTGGCCCGGACGTCCTGGAAAAGTACGAAGGCGTCGAAATCGGCCGATTCCCGGTGGATGCCGTCCTTGATGCCCCGGTGCGTCATGGCGACGGCCGCTTCCCGGTCGTCATCTTCTCTCACGGTGCGTTCGGCATCCGCTTCCAGAGCATCTTCTTCACCATCCAGCTTGCGTCGCACGGCTATATAGTCATCTCCGCCGACCACCAGTTCAATACCTTGAACGAAATCCTGGTTGACGGCTATGAGGCTTCCGAGCTTCTTTATTCCGCCCAGCACAGGCCGAAGGACATCTTCGCGCTGCTTGACTGGATCGAGGCCAAGGGAGAAGACACCGCGGATGAATTCTACGATTTGGTCGATATGGAAAACGTGGCTTGCACCGGCCATTCCTTCGGCGGGCTGACGTCCTACATCGTCACGGTCGATCCCAGGATCGACTGCATCATCCCTATGTCCCCGGCGGCCGACATGGTCAACGCCTTCACCATCTACTTCAACAACACCCCGATTGAGGAACTGTCCATCCCCACACTGATGATGGCCGGTGAACAGGACAAGACTCTTCAGTACCAGCCGCAGCAGAGGGATCCTTTTGACACGCAGCCGGCGCCGAAGTGGCTTCTTTCACTGCCACGGGCCGGACACTACACGTTCACGGATTCCTGCATGATGAACCTCGAGGAATTGCAGGCCTACTGGGAAGACGCCGACGATGCCATTCGCGATGGGTGCGGCCCGGACAATTTTGACTGGCGCGAGGCGCACAAGGTCATCAACCTTTACGGCATTTCCTTCCTGAACCACTTCCTTCGCCACAGCCCGGCCGCCGGTGCCGTGCTGGTTCCGGAATCGGCCCAGCAGTGGGGCGAGGAAGTCGAGTTCATCCCCTATACCGAATAGTAACCCCCTGAAAATCGGCCCGGACGGCACCGAACCTTCCGCTGTTCTTACCGAAAAGTGCGACGCTGTGATATGCTTTTGCGGTGTGTGCCGCAGGTCTGTCCCGGGGGACGTTGGATGGATTCAGGAAAGGCGTCTGATCGAATCAGATGGCTGCAGTCCGAACTCAGCCGGCACGCCCGTCTTTATTACGAAAAAGACCAGCCGGAAATCGAGGACGCGGACTACGACGCACTTTTTCGCGAACTCCAGGATCTGGAAGCCAGATTCCCGGAATTCTCGACACCGGATTCACCCACCAGGCGCGTCGGCTCCGCCCCCGCGCGCCAGTTCGCCCAGGTTGTACACAACGTTCCGATGCTGTCGCTTCAGAACGCTATGGACGATTCGGAATTTCTGGCGTTCGACGAACGCGTAAGGAAGGCTCTCGGCCTGCAGTCCGTCGATTACGTGGTCGAGCCGAAAATCGACGGCCTTTCATGCGAGATAGTCTATCGTGACGGCGTTCTGGTGCAGGCTTCAACGCGGGGCGACGGCCAGGTCGGCGAGGACATCACCGCGAATGTCAGAACCATCAAGGACGTTCCGCAACGCCTCAAGGCGCTTTCCTTCAACGCCGAGCCCGGACTTTTCGATGAAGTTTCGCCGCCACTCCCCGAGCTTTTCGAGGCCAGGGGCGAAATCTACATGCCGACGGAACCTTTCCGCCAGATGAACCAGGAAAGGCTTGATGCTGGAATGTCCGCCTTCGCCAACCCCCGGAACGCGGCGGCCGGCTCGGTTCGCCAGCTCGACCCCGCGGTTACCGCATCAAGACCATTGCGGTTCTTCGCATACACGGTTGGAAGACTGGATGACCGGGAAATCCTCTCGCAGCGCGACCTTCTGCGCCGACTCGGGGAATACGGATTTCAGGTCTCCTCGCTGATTCGGCCGGCACGCGGCGCGGCCGAGGTTCTTGACGCCTTCAAGCGGCTGGGAAGCGAAAGGGATTCGCTGCCGTTCGAAATCGATGGGGCCGTCGTTAAAGTCGACTCCTTCGAACTTCAACGCGAACTTGGCGAAATTTCCAGGAGCCCCAGGTGGGCTATTGCCTTGAAATTCCCCCCACGCCGGGAAAAGACGGTCGTGAACCGGATCGTTGTCCAGGTCGGACGAACGGGCGTGCTGACACCGGTTGCAGAGCTTGAGCCTGTCAAGGTCGGCGGCGTCATGGTCCGGCGCGCCACGCTCCACAACATACAGGAAATCCGGCGAAAGGACATCCGAATCGGCGATGTGGTCGAGGTGCAACGCGCCGGGGACGTCATTCCGGAAGTCGTCCGGCCGGTGATAAGTGAACGCGATGGAAACGAGACCATATTCAATATGCCGGACAGATGTCCTTCCTGTCTGGAGCCGGTTGCCGGCCGCCAGGATGAAATTGCCTGGCGCTGCACGAACATTTCCTGTCCCGCGCAGTTCAGGGAACACGTCATACATTTTGCATCCAAGCGCGCCATGGACATCGAAGGCCTTGGCGAAAGGATGGCCGACCTGATGATTGAAGCCGGCCTGATTCACGAGATTTCGGACATATACGCCTTGACGGTTACACAGATCTCGGCTCTCGATCGAATGGGCGACAAATCCGCGGCCAAGCTTGTCGCGGCAATCGAGGCGTCAAAACGGCGGCCCCTTGCGGCCTTAATCAACGCACTGGGCATAAGTCTTGTCGGCGAAACGACGGCAAGGGATCTTGCATCGAACTTCGGATCGTTGGCTGCCCTGGCTGCCGCATCAACCGAGGATCTGCGGCAGGTCCAGGACGTTGGGCCGATCGTCGCCACCAGCATCTTCGACTTTTTCCAGTCCAGAAGGAACCTGGATCTGATCGAACGCCTTCGGCAGGCGGGACTGACGATGATGAACGAGTCGGCGGCCGGCGGCGGACCTTTCGAAGGCAAGTCCTTCGTCTTTACTGGAAGCCTGCAGAAAATGACACGCGACAAGGCTTCTGATCTGGTGATTTCCCTTGGCGGGAAGGTTTCAGGTTCGGTATCAAGGGGCACGTCCTTCGTTGTGGCGGGCTCGGACGCCGGAAGCAAACTTGCAAAAGCCAGGGAACTTGGCGTCGCGGTGATTTCGGAACTTGATTTCCTTGCGATGGCGGGTGCGGATGCTTAAGCGATTCGGGTACCTCAACGGCGTCCTTGTTGTGGTTGCGTCGGCGGCGGTCGTCCTTTCGACGATGATTCCGTACCACATGATTGACGAACGGCGACCTGACGGAACGGTCTTTTACGGGATATCGACCAACCTTCCGGATGCCGCCAGCTACATGATGTGGTTCAATCAGCACGCCCAGGGGCACATCCTTGTTGAAAACAGGATGACGGTCGAGCCCCACCCCCGCCTGTTGCCGAATCCTGCCTGGATGCTGATCGGACTCTACAAGGCGGTTTTCGGATCGAACACCTTGTTTTCATACAACTTCATGCGGATGATGCTGTCACTGGCGTATCTGCCGCTTCTTTTCCTGGTGCTTTCAAAGATGCTTCCGGGAAGGCGCTGGACGTGGATGGCCTGGTGGATCATCGCGATCGGCGGGGGACTTGGCTGGCTGGAAACCGTGGGGCTCAGGGTTCCCTCGGCGGACTGGATGACCGAACTATGGTCCTGGCCCTCGATGCTTCACTATCCGCATTTCGTGCTCTCCCTGATTCTGGTGCTTCTCTTCTTTCTGGTTTCCATGAAGGCCAACCGGTTCTTCATCAAGTCGCTTTACGTTCTTTCAGGCGTGCTGATGGCCCTGCTCTTCATGGTTCATCCCTACACCGCGGGAACGATCCTCGCCGCAATCGTAATAATGCGTGTCGTCATTGTCTGGCTGAAAAAGCGAAACACCATCGGCACAGTGCAGTTGGATCCGGCATTCTGGTGGGTAATCGGCATCTCGGCACCGGCCGTCATCGCCCTGCTGCTGCAGAACCACTTCAACCCGGTCGCCGCGGCATGGGCATCCCAGAACCACATGCCCTCGCCCCCGATATGGGAATACGTTTTCGGCTTCGGCTTGCCCGGGGTCGCGGCAGGCCTCCTTGTGGCCAGGATGGTCAAGACAAGGGTGCCTGAAAGCCCGGAGATCATGTTCGGCATGGTGTGGCTCGGCACGGCGCTCGTCCTGGCATACGCTGATCCTCTTGTGCCGTTTGCCCGCAGATGCATGGAAGGTGTCCACCTCATAGTTGTCGTGATGGGTGTCCGGTACGTCGCTGGAATCGCATCGAAACGGATTCGTGTCGCGGCGGTTGTCCTGATGCTGGCCACGACGCTGCCGGCCCCGCTTTATCACATCAATCGTGAGGTCGTTCCGGACAATCCAGGCTACGTGCCGGAAGACATGTACGAAATGCTCGACGCAGTACGTTACTGGGTGAAGGACGGAAACGTGATTTCGGATCCGCGGACATCCCTCTTCATCGCAGCGGAAACGGACGCGCACGTGTTCATCGCGCACCACGAAGTCACGCCGGGATTCCTTGACAAGATCAGGACGCACTACAAATATCTGACGGAACCGACAACGTTGAAGGAACGCCTGCAACTGATGGGCGACGTCAATTGCCCATGGGTCGTCTCCACGCCCGAACTGGCATACGGGATGCTGAAAACCGAAAACATTGACCCGGAAGACCTTAAAAAGGTGCGCGAATTCGCCCGCGGCAAATCGTGGGTGCTGCTTGGTCTTGTGGATCACCAGACTTCGGAGGGTGACAGGTCAGGGCAGCAGAGATCTCAATAGATCTTCACGATTTCGGAACCGCTGAAATAGTGCTTCAGAATCTCGTCATAGCGAATTCCAGCATCGGCCATCCCGATCGCCCCGTTCTGGCACATTCCGACACCGTGTCCGAAACCGGCGCCCCGGAACGTCACGGAACCGTTGCCGACATCGAAATAGAAGGCCGAACTTTTCAAACTGCCCAACGCCCGACGGATCCGCAGTTCGGGCGCGATATCGATCGAACCTGACGATCCCTTTACGCGCAACCTGGTTATCCTTCCGGAAACGCCGCGATGAAGTACCTCGAATTCGGTGAACTGTCCGATGCTGACACCTGTTTCCTTTGCCACACCTTCCGAAATGGCAGAAAAGGACAGCGTGGAGCTCCACCTGAAGGTTGACTTGCCAAATCGCGACCTGCCGCAGAAGGCGTCCTTCGGCGGATTATCGATGTAATCCCGCACGGCCTTCTCGGTCACCCCATCCTTGAAAAGACGCGTCCTCGTCTTGTCTGGAAGATCCGGTGTTCCCCCGAGATACGGGTGATTGCTCCCCTGCCAGACATTGGCCCCGGCCTCCGAATGACCGCCGCACGACGAACTATATACGGAATCGACAAGCGCGCCTTCGTGAAAAGCCATCATGCCGGCAGTCTCCTCGACGGCCCGTGAGGCCCTGGGATGCTCGCGTTCCAGACCTCGGTACGACTGGCAATGAACGTCGGCGCAAACCATGTAAGGATCCGCCGTGTGACGGTTGCCGAGCTTCGCAAACAGTTCGCCACGCGCCACGACCGCCTGGGCCTTCAATGCCTCCATCGGCGACTCCGTGAATATCTCGGAAGGAACCAGTCCTTTCAGCAAAGTTTCGGCATCGATCTGGTTCACCACGGCAAGCCGGCCGCTCCGGTCGGCGGTAAGTATCAGGTTGCCGCGGTACGATCGGTCCTCGGACTTTCCCTGGCCGTACAGCTTATGGAATTCCACGTTCCTCACCCGGATTGTCTTTCCTGCCGAAGGGCTTACCGTGACGATCCCGGGAAATGCCATCGCGGCATCAACATTCGTGCAACGCACGCGAACCCTCCCGTCAGGACGTGAAAGCACTTCCTCGTAAGGTTCGGGCGTTGAAAGACCGTGTGACGAAGTAAGCTCATCAAGGCGCTTCATGGCCGCCGCCCTGTCCGCAAACGGAACGTCCTCCACAATCACCACACGCCTGTTGTCCAGCACCCGCCCATAAAAGCCGAAAACGCTTCCCTGCTCGAACGTCCTGATGTTCAGGCCCTTATCCGTCCAACGCTTCCTCGCTTCACGCACGGTTGCCAGACTCATCGCCGGCACCCTTTCCAGGGCCGCCCAGTACCTTATGACAGCCGGCCTCGAATCCTCGATTGTCGCGATGCAATCGATCCTCGAACGACCAACCCGCACGGTCGGCCCTCCCTCGCCCTCCGGCTGAAAAACAAGCGGCCCCTCTGAAGAAAATGCCACATCCCCGACTCCCTCGACAATTCCTACCGTGACGACGGGAACGTTTTCCGGCGTGAACTGAAACTTGGTTTGGAACAGAAGCTCGGTCCTGTCCTTGCGCGTGAAGTCCTCGCCGGATCCGGGCACCCGCCCCTCCCCGGCCTGAGCGGCGTGGAACAGAAGGCTCAGGGCGATAAGCACCGACAACGTGTTCTTCATGCTTTCAGTCCCGGGATAACAAATTCGACGAGCCTATCATACCGTTCCCGCGCCGACTTGGGCATTATGAAAAGTCCCGTTCATTAATCAGAAGGCAAAAGGGAAGCCGAAGATGGAAAGCCTGGGCGCGCCACATAACAAAAAGGGCGCCCGAAGGCGCCCTTTCTGTCAAGCGATCAGGTCGGAACTATTCGGTCTCGTTGTCCACGAAGAAGGCCGAGGCGCCGACGGAAGCGCATTCCGCGTAGGTGGCCTTGGGGTCACCATTGATGATGCGCTGGAACGTTGACTGCGTGCCGTCGCAGTCCAGGTCGGCGTGGGCGTTCGCGGTCGCCTTGGCGACGGACATAACGGCGTCGTTCTGATCCCAGGAGTACACGAAGTACACCTGGTCCGTGATCTGGAAGGTCAGGGCTGACCAGGTCTTCTCGTTCCATGCCAGGGAGTTGCTGTCGCAGCGATCGTCCTTGTCGGTGTCAGGGCCGGAGAACGCTTCGCAGCAGGAAGCGGTCGGGGTCGTGCCCTGGTCAGCCGGGAACTGGCAGTAGATCTTCTTGCCGGTGGCATCGACGTGCGGGGCGGTGTAGTAGTAGGACGCGCCCTTGTAGATCTTGTCCAGTTCGTCGATTGCTTCCGTGGTCTTCGCGCGGCGCATGTACTTAATGAATGCGGGGACGGCGATGACGGCCAGGATGCCGAGGATGGCGACGACGACCATCAGTTCGACAAGCGTGAAGCCCTTGAAGTTGAACTTACGGAATTTGTTAAGCATTTGACCCTCCATAGTTTGTCAAACGTTGAAACGGTTGCCCGGACCTCGGGCCGGGTGCGGCCAATCCGGCGCAACCCTTGCCCGTATATCATGCAACCATCGTGCCACAACCCTGTTTTGCATGATTACGGGACGTTAAGCTGTCATTACATATCTTCCGGACGCTGGCGACATACAAATTTTTGGCACATGGTGACAATTTTTGGCAGGCAATTGTCGGCCGTGACGGTTTCGGGGCACAATGAACGGCGGATCGCAGGAATGGATATTTGGGAGGCCTTCTTTCAAGGTGAATCGGCCGATGCCCGGCAGACTGAACATGGTCGTCGCGATGCTGGCGCTGCTTGTCGGTCTAGCCCTTCGCTTCATGGTCGCCGCCGGCGATTTCCCGTCTGGCGACCCGCGACCGTTTTCCGACGATCCACCGTACCATGTGCTTCGTCTTCAGGGCCTGGCGGACGGCACATCGCCATTCCCGGGCTCGCCGGAGGCACGCGATCCAATGGTGGCATGGCCCACCGGGGACACACCGATCTGGCCCTGGGGTTTCGACATCCTGCTTGCGGTGACCACCCCATTGCAGCAGGCATGCGGCACTTCGTGCATGATCAACGCGGCCGGAATGATGATTCCGCTGCTTGCCGCCGTCGCCGGGCTGCTTCTTTTCCTGCTTGCGCGCACCGTGGCCGGCGGCTCGGCCCCGGCATTCGCGATAATGGCTTTCATGATGATTCCGGCCGGCGTGGCATACACGCATGCCGGCCGCATCGACCACCATGTGCTTGAACCGCTGCTCCCGGTTCTGGCACTGCTGTTTCTTTTCCGGGGCGGGTCGGGCCGCCTCACGGGGGCTGCCTGTGCCGCGGCCGGTTTTGCCTGCGGAATCCAGGCGGCCTTCTTCCCCGCATCCCCGGCACTGACTTTCCCGCTGTTCGTGATGGCTGGACTGTATGTACAGGGACCGGCCAGGGTATCGATCCTTTCCGCGGGACTGATTGCGGGTACCCTTCTGAGCCTGGCATTGTCACCTTATCCGTCATCCTGGACCTTTCACTCGCCATCGCTCTGGCACATGGCTATGGCACTCTGTCTTTCTGCCGGCCTGATTGTATTCAAGTCGGTTCTTGCGGCGCTGACCGCCGCCACGGCCGCATCCCCGCGCAGGTCGGCCAGAATCATTCCACCCGCTGTGTCGGCCCTTGCGGCGACGGCTGCATTCGGTGCGCTGATTCTCCTGTCAGACGTAACTTTCCCCGAATTTATCCGCGCGACGATTGCAGGCTTCAATTACACGACCGCTTCACCGTTTGCGGCACTGTCACTTGAAGCAAATTCGTTTTTCGACGATCCCGTGCGAACAATGCAGGTCACTGGCTGGCTGCTCGTCCCCGCGTCGGCCGGCCTTGTCGCTCTCGGTATTGACGGCATCAGGAACCGGAACCGGCGCTCGCTGACAATTGTCGCCACCGCGACGACCTTCATCACGCTCGGCCTTGTCCAGCGGCGCTTCATGCTTGCCGCGACCCCCTTCATCGCCATTCTTGCGGCGCACGGCGTTACGATGCTTTCGGGCAGGATCAGGATGCTTGCCGGAAGCCGCCTTCTGCTGGCCCGAACCATGCCCTTCCTTATCGCCGCCATTACCCTGACGCCCTCCCTGCTCGGCGACCTGCGCTTGACTTCCCTTACGCCACTCGACAGGGCGGCGTATTCGGCAGCCGAGGCCGTGAAGCGACACCGGGAAGCCGGTTCCGGCGTTGTTCCGGCCGGGGCGTTGACACCATGGGCATACGGTCATTTGTTCAAGATGGCCGCCGGGACGCCGACTGTCTGCGACAATTTCTTCGGCGTGCCGGGCGCCGACCGGGCCCTGACCAGATGCCTGGGGCTTAACTACTCGACCGATGACCGGGACATCGAAAGGCAGCTCGGGGAGTTGAAAGTTACCTACGTTGTTCTGATGCCTCCTTCTCCTGAACAGGTCGTGGCGGAGACAAGGGCAATCGGACTCAACCCGGAAGAATGGGTTGACCACGAAGGTCGACTGTCGACGAAGTTCGCCCGCTCTTTCCTCGGCCGCACAGGAATGTGGGCGAACGGAGCACGGCCGGGACAGAAGGGACCTTTCGGACTTACGCTGCTTGGACGATTCCGCCAGATTGACCCTTCCACGTCTTCAATCGCTGCCGAGGTGCTTGTTCTGACAAGGAACCCGGACTCCCGATTTCAACCTTGAAAACCTGCGGTTTACAAAGAAGGCCACCTGCGGCATAACATTGCTTGCGGGGTGCCCTTGATTTCTCGATCTGCGATCTGGTGGGGGATGAAGACAGGTTCTGGCATTTCCATACTGCCGCGTGGATCGGTTCGGATCCGGGCGGCGAACCTGGCATGGTGGATTCTGCTTGCCGCCATCGTCTCGGTATGGGTTCACGGCCTTCATCCGTCCGTGGCCGGCGTTGATGCGCGCTACTATTTCAAGGCCGCTCTCGATATGCAGGCCGGTCGCAATCCCTACCTGTCAGGCGACTTCCTTTATCCACCGGCCACCGCATGGCTGCTGGTGCCGGCCGTCCGTGGACTGTCGGACGCCGCTCTGGCAATCGGGTTCAACCTGCTCATCTATGCCTCGGTAATAATGCTGGCCGCCGGATCCTTCCTGCTGGCCGGCATGAAGCCGGGGTTCGGGCGAAACCAGGACTGGTGGCTGATACCTTTCCTGCTGGCTTTCCTGCTCTTTTCACCGGTTACCGCGATTGCGACCGGACTTGGCAACATCTCCCCGCTGGTTGGCGCCCTTTGCGTCTGGGCGGGATACCTTCATTCGAAGAACCGGCCGGCCGGGGCTGTACTCCTGGTCGCCGCGGCGACAATCCTGAAGATCGTGCCCGGTCTTCTTCTGGTCTTCCTGTTCTGGCGTTCCATCGGCACGCGCGACAGGAGGCTGCTTGGATGGTCCCTGGTCGGCATTTTTGTCGCTGCTGCTGGAATTCTCCTTCCACCCGGAACTGCCGACTTCCTTCGGGGAGCGGGCGGCGACACAAAATGGGGAATCGACATCGGAGGCGCGGCCGTCAGCATTCACGTCTGGCTTGCCCGCGTACTGGATCTTCCGGCACTGAACCATCCGGACATTGCAATGGTCATTTTCGGGATCGGGGCTATCCTGGCATCGGGGTACGGGTATTTCCTTCGCCACAGGGAGACCGTCGCGTGGGTTTCAGTGATGGTTCTTTGCGACGTGACCAGTCCGAAGAACTGCCCGCACCTTTTCCTTGCGCTGGGATTCCCGGTCATCGCGATGTTTGCCAGGCACACCGCGGCCGCCTTTGCCGTTGAGACGACTGCCGGAAGCGAGCCGCCCGGAAGGAGGCGGACATCATCGGGAGGCTTTGTCTCCCTGCTTCTTTCGGGCGAGGCGCCGCCCACAACCGGCATCACCAGGCTGGGCGGGTTCTTCTTCTCGCTGGCCCTGCCATGGATCGCGGTCTCTTCGGAGTACTTCTACATGCGTGGAAGCCTGGCCGGGGAAATCATCCTTCCGGTCATCCCGGTCATACTGCTGCTTCTGCAGACGTGGGTTATCAACCGCTGGAACAGAACCGAACCAACAAATGTCAGAAGCTGACATTTTTCCGCAATCCCCTTTCAGTTACTATTGCTAATGCACGGCAGCTTTGGCACAATGACCCTGCCCCGGTCGGCTGTTCGCATCGAAATGCCCCGGAATGGCGCCAGGACTGAAACCATGAAGCTCACAATCATCGGCGGGGGCTCGACCTACACCCCCGAACTTTTTGAAGGCCTCGTCTCAAGGGGCGCTGAGTTGGGCCTGACGGAAGTCGTGCTTCACGACATCGATCCGGCAAGGCTGGATCCTGTCGCCGGATTCTGCCGACGCATGGCGCATGCCGCTGATGCCTGTTTCCAGGTGCACCGAACCACAGAGTTGGATGCGGCGATTTCGGGCGCGTCATTCGTGGTGACACAGATACGCGTCGGGGGACAGCAGGCCAGGCTGCGGGACGAAACAATCCCGATGGAATTCGGCCTGATCGGCCAGGAGACCACCGGCGCTGGCGGCTTTGCGAAGGCGCTGCGCACAATTCCAGAAATCCTGAAGATTGCCGGCCGGATTCGTGAGCTTGCGCCGGACGCGTGGGTGATCAATTTCACCAATCCTTCGGGCATCATCACCGAGACACTTTTACGACATGGTGGCGTGAAGGCGGTCGGCCTGTGCAACATTCCGATGGAACTCAGGATTGAATCGGCCCGCGCCATCGGCGTCGATCCGTCCCGTGTCGAACTGGATTACATCGGACTGAATCACTTCGGATGGGTCAGGGCAATCCGAATGGACGGCACTGACATCACCGGCATGCTTCTTGAGGCGCTCGGCAGCGGCATCGTCCCCGCAAACATCCCGGAGCTTGACTACGGGCCCCGCTTCTTCAAGGCGCTGGGGATGATCCCGAGTCCATACCTTCAGTATTTCTACCAGACCCGACGGATGCTGGACACGCTGGCCGCCGAAACCAGCAGGGCACTTGTCGTCATGGATCTGGAAAGGCAACTGTTCGATATCTACAGGGACGAACGTCAGTCCACCAAGCCCGAACTGCTTTCGAAACGCGGCGGCGCCTGGTACTCCCGCGTGGCGATTGACGTCATTCGTTCACTGCAATCCGACATGCCGGCCCGCCACGTCGTCAACCTGGCCAACCGGATTGATGTGGATTCGAAACCGATAATTCCGGAACTGCCCGTGGACGCCGTCATTGAGGCGCCCGCCATGATAAGCAGTCAGGGCGTCCGCGGAATCCCGGCAGCACCGCTCCCGGAAGAAATAATCGGCCAGATCCGGCACCTTAAGTCGTACGAACGCCTTACGATCGAGGCGGCAACACTTCAGTCGGAAAGAAAGGCGCTGATGGCGCTTGTGAATAATCCCCTGGTGGCCGACGTCGGCCTTGCCGGAAGGATTCTTGATCGGCTGATTGAAAACGGGGAAATCGCACCGACCGACCGGGTCTGACGCGACATCCCGATAAAGTGGTTTTTGTCGGACGGGAATTGGTCCTGTCCGGTTCTTCAAGGAGATAGTGTCATGTCCAAGCTCGCTCTGTTTGGCGGTACTCCCGTCAGGACCGAACCTTTCTCCCCGTGGCCGCAGTTCGACGAGCGCGAAGAGAAGTACCTGCTTCAGACCCTGCGCAGTCGGAAATGGGGTGGCTATCCTTACCCGAGCAAACTTTCGGTGGAATTCTGCCGAAGGTTCGCCGATTACCACGGCGCGAATCACTGCGTCCTGGCCTCTAACGGCTCCGTGACCCTGGAAGTCGCTCTGAAGGCCGCCGGAATCAAGGCCGGGGACGAGGTCATCGTGCCGAATTACACGTTCGCGGCAACCGCCGCCTGCGTGGTCAGGTGCAACGCCGTTCCGGTCTTCGTTGATATCGAGGAACGAAACTACTGCATCGATCCTGACCTTGTCGAACAGGCCATCACGCCGAAGACCAAGGCCGTTATTCCTGTCCACCTGGGAAGCTCCTGCGCCGACATGGATCGCATCCTGGACATCGCGAAGCGGCACAACCTCATCGTAATCGAGGACTGCGCCCACGCCCATGGCGGTCAGTGGCGTGGCATGGGCGTCGGTTCGATGGGTGACTTCGGGTCATTCTCCTTCCAGTCCTCCAAGCTGATGACATCGGGCGAAGGCGGGGCGATAACAATCAAGGACGAAACCCACCTGCAGAAGGCGATGTCCCTGATCAACTGCGGCCGCAAGGAACCGGGCTACGACGGCTTCGACGGCCTGATGTTCGGTTGGAACTACCGCCTTGGCGACATTCACGTGGCCATCCTGCAGGCCCAGATGGACAGGCTTGATGAGGTCACCATGTCACGCCAGAAGATGGCGGCCGAATTCCGCGATCTGCTTCACTCCAGCGTGAATGGCCTGCGCGTGCTTGATCCGGATCCGCGGCAGACCAGGCTTCACGCCTACCAGACCGTAATGAAGTACGACCCTGCCCAGTTCGGCGGGGTTCACCGCGACCGTTTCCTCGAGGCTCTCGAGGCCGAAGGGGTTGGATTCCACGGGGACTTCTACACGGCGCTTCACGAGCACGAACTGATGGACGCCAAGTCAGATCAGTACCCGATGCTGCGCGAACGATACGGCGACGGCATCCACTCCGTGAAGGGGAACTTCCCGGTTTCCGTCAAGGCGGGCTACCACGAGGCCGTCTGGATGCATTACAGCTATCTATCCGGAACCAGGAAGGATCTTCAGGACGTCGTCGAAGCGATCCTGAAGGTTCAGAGCAACGTCGGCGAACTGGCCGGCAGGTGATCGGGGGTGTGACATCATGAAGGACATCATTAATGTCGGCCTCATAGGATCCGGGATGATTTCCCAGGTTCATTTCAACGCGCTGCAGACGGTGCCAGGGGCAAAAGTCGTCGCGGTTGCCGACCTGAACCAGGAAAGGGCCAGGGATTTCGCTGCCAGCCGAGGCATCACGAAGGTCTTCCGGACTCACGCCGAGCTGCTGGCGGATCAGGAAATCGATGCCGTCGTCGTCGCGATTCCGAACTACCTGCATGCGCCGGTGTCAATCGATGCACTGGAGGCCGGGAAACACGTCATCTGTGAAAAGCCGCTGGCGCTGACGCTGGAAGACGCCGAAAGGATGATCGCCACGGCCAGGCGCAAGGGCCTCGTCCTGGCGCACGCGGAAGAACTGTGTTTCATTCCGAAGTTCGTCAGGGCACAGGAGCTGGCGGCATCCGGTGGAATCGGCAAGCCGTACCTTCTGCGCCAGTGCGAGAAGCACGACGGACCTTATTCCCCATGGTTCTGGAAGCCGGCCGAGGCCGGCGGCGGCATCGTCATGGACATGGGCTGCCATGCAATCGAATGCATCCGGTTCTTCCTGGGCAAGAAAAAGGTCAAGTCCGTGATGGCGCACATGGGAACATACCTGCACGGAGCCACGACGCAGGAAGAGGATCACTGCATCATCATCATGGAGTTCGAGGACGGCACCGTCGGCCAGGCGGAGGCTTCCTGGGCCCTCAGAGGCGGAATGGACAGCACGTTCGAGATCTTCGGAACCGACGGCGTGGTATATGCCGACCTGCTGAAGGGCAGCGCCCTGCGGGCATTTTCCAGGGAAGGCTTCCCGGGAAGCGACGGACCTTCCAACGGCTGGACGTTCCACGACTACGAATGGCTCTGGAACAACGGCTATCCGCAGGAAGACGCACATTTCGTGGAGTGCATGCTTGAAGGAAAGACTCCTGTCGAGTCCGGCGAAGACGGACTGGCGGTCCTGGAAATCATCCTGGCTGCCTACCACAGCGCCGGAATCGGACGCAAGGTCAACCTTCCGTTCCGCCCGAAAGGCATTCCCTATCCTGTTGACCTGTGGCTGAATCCTCGACCGGAACTGGGCGCGGGCCCTGTCAGCGAACTCTGAACAGAATCCTTCCGGCAACACTTCAATAGGTGCTTTTCACACACCAAACGATGTGCTAATGTCGCAAGCCGATGCAGATATGGTTTGCGTGGAATGGCTTCCGAAAAACCAGACAACAGCGAGATGCCGATGACTGAAAATCCTTCGGCCGAAGACCGCGACGCCGGCCAGGCGACTGCCGCGTCCAGCCGTCAGGGCAAGCGCAGATCGCGGACCATTGCGGCCAGACGGCTCAGCAAGGTCGATTTCTCGGACGGCCTGGAAATCGACGAGAGCCTGGAAGCCCTGCGTCCCAGGACCAGGGCCGATTGCGCCGAGGGCCCCAGGCCATGCCCCTGGGTCGCCTGCAAATATCATCTGTATCTGGACGTCAGCACCAGAACCGGGTCGATCAAACTGAACTTCCCGGATCTGGAACCATGGGAACTCCAGGACTCCTGCGTTCTGGATGTCGCCGACAAAGGCCCGGTAACCCTTGAAGATGTCGGGAGGATCATGAACCTGACCAGAGAACGAATCCGACAGCTCGAACAGGCTGCTTCCACCAGAATCAAGGACACCAGACTTGCCCGTGAATACGAGAAATTCACGCTCGAAAGACCTCGACCGGAAGAAACCCCTTCAACCTGAACCGTATCCGTGCATGACTGTCCACCATCCGCACCTCCGACATTCACCGCCATGTAGCCTGAAGCCGTTTCTGTCTGTATAATACGGTGAACCGTTTCCTGCCGATTTTGGGGCGAAAACCGTCCATGGAGGTCGCGCGATGCAGCGTCGCCATTTGGGATTCATGATCCGGGCAGCCCTGGCGGCCCTTTTAATGCTGGGCGGGTGCACCGGCGTCGTCGAACAGGGCGACCTCGATGCGTCGGTTACGCCCGATTTGCCCATTATCGATATTGCTGTCGATTCACACTACTTTGACCAGCACTCTCCCGATGGCGGCGACTCCGGACTTGACGGGTCATCCGACGACATCCCGGATGCCGGCGTCGATTCGATCGACGACGTATTCGTGGATATCGCGGAAGGCGAGCCGGGATGGCCATGCGATCAACCGGGAGACTGCAACAGCGGGTTCTGCCTTGACACCCCTGACGGACTGAAGTGCTCGTCTCTCTGCGGTGGTTCGTCGTCATGTCCGCGGGGATACACGTGCACGACTTTCTCAACCGGCTCGGATGCAGTCTCGGCCTGTGTTCACAACATGCCCCGCGTCTGCATGCCCTGCATGGACGACGATGAGTGCAAGAGCCTGCAGACCGGCCACAGCATCGCGTGCGTCGGCGATGACGGCGGCAGGTTCTGCGCCGGCGGCTGCACCACCGAAATGGAGTGTCCGGCGGGCTACTCGTGCACTGAGGCTACCGTGGGCTCCGGTTCAAAGGCCCTGGTGTGCCGCCCGGCTGACGGCGAATGCGGATGTTCCGACCGGGCAATACTTGAATCCGCCGCCACGGAATGCGTGCTGAAGAACGAGATCGGCACGTGCGTTGGACAGATCGTCTGCACGGAAGACGGACTTCAGCCCTGTTCGGTTCAGGAACCGGCGACCGAAACATGCAACTTGAAGGACGACGACTGCAACGGAACGACCGATGATGTTGCGGTTCGGGCATGCCTGGTGCAGAACTCCTTCGGCTCCTGCCCGGGAACCACGCTATGCCAGTCCGGAAGCGAGACGTGCCAGGGCCAGAGGCCGGAACAGGAACAATGCAATGAGATAGACGACAACTGCAACGGCACGACCGACGAAGAGAACGCCGGCGGATGCAGGAGTTACTTCGAAGACATCGATTCCGACACGTTCGGGAATTCCCAGAAGGGCAAGTGCCTTTGCGGCCCTTCTGGCAAGTACACGGCCACCAGGGGTGGCGACTGCAACGACCAGAATGTCGAAATCAACCCCGACAGGACGGAATCCTGCAACGGCATCGATGACAACTGCAACGGTTCGACCGACGAGGAAAACGCCACCGGCTGCCGCAGCTATTATTACGACAACGATGCGGACTCCTATGGAACCAGCGCGGCCCCGAAGTGCCTGTGCGTTGCCACGCGCCCCTACTCGGCCCTCAGAACCGGGGACTGCAACGACTCCAACACAAACGTTAATCCTGGAATGGTCGAACTGTGCAACACAATCGACGACAACTGCGACGGGGCAACCGATCCTGTTGATGCGGGTGGCTGCCAGAGCTTCTACTACGACTTCGACTCGGACGGCTACGGTTCGGCCACAGTCGCGCCAAAGTGCCAGTGCGGCCCGGACTACCTTACAAGGTTCAAGGTTCAGGTCGCCGGCGACTGCAACGACAGCGTGGTGACGATCAGCCCGGCAGCCACCGAGAAATGCGACGGAATTGACAACAACTGCAATGGCACGACCGACGAAAACGGGGCCATCAACTGTGTCAACCGATGGATGGACAACGACGGGGACGGGTATGGAACCGGCACGTCCGTCTGCAGTTGCCAGGCGGCGGCCCCATACACGGCCGAGCGTGCAGGCGATTGCAATGATTCGGACTTCTTCATCAATCCCGGAATTTCCGAGACTTGCGACGGAATTGACAACAACTGCGACTCGAAGACCGACGACGAGAACGCCGGCGGATGCGACGCATGGTTCTTCGACGGCGACCGCGACGGATACGGGGATCCGACGAAATCCCGTTGCCTCTGCGGGCCATCCGTGTCGACTAAATACGACTCGGATAACGGACTTGATTGCAACGACGCCGTGACATCGATAAGCCCGGCCGGGACGGAATCATGCGGAAACGGAAAGGACGACGACTGCGACGGCAAGACCGACGATGAGAACGCTCACGGGTGCGACCTGTTCTACTACGATTCCGATGGGGACGGTTTTGGCATCCTGACGATCTTCAAGTGCCTGTGCGCCGCCGACGGGCTCTACCGAACCCTGACACCGGGCGATTGCGACGACAACGCGATCAACTCGTTCCCGGGCGGCCAGGAAACGTGCAGCGCCGGCGACGAGGATTGCGACGGCACCTTCAACGAGCAGGACGCGACCGGCTGCGTCACGTATTTCTATGACGGTGACGCCGACGACTACGGCGATCCGCTTATTTCCGGCAAATGCCTTTGCGCCGCAAGTCCATCGACCGGCTTCAGGGCACTGATGAACACCGACTGCAACGACGGGGACAGTTCGATCAACCCGGGAAAGACTGAAGTCTGCGAGCCTGACGGCACGCCTTCCGTCGATAACAACTGCAATTCGTTCATGAACGAGGAGAATGCCATCGGCTGCAAGTCGTATTACTACGACTTTGACCGCGATGGACACGGCCTGAAAAACTCGACCCCGAAGTGCTACTGCACCGGCGGAAACGTTGGCTTACGGTACACGAGCCTTGTTGCCGACGACTGCAACGACAACGACAACACCGTATCCGGGGGGCTGCCTGAACTGTGCGACGGCAAGGATAACGATTGCGACTCGTCAACGGACGAAAACGGCGCAAGCGACTGCACGACGTATTACCTCGACACCGATCGCGATGGATACGGGGTCCTGAACAACAGCGAATGCCGCTGCGCGCCGGATCCCGGGCGATGGTACGACACGACGGCCCCGGGTGACTGCAACGACGGCAACAACCTGATCTATCCCGGGCAATCCGTTTGCGGCGTTGACGGAAGCTGTGACGGAACCCTGCTTGACCCGCTGGAGGAATGCGACGACGGTAACTCCACGAAGTGGGACGGCTGCACGGACTGCCGGCATTCGGAATACAGGATTAACCAGCAGACAAGCGGCGACCAAAGCTGGCCTTCGTCGGCACTGAAGTCGGACGGTGGCTGGGCGGTCGTATATTCGTCTGTAAGGAACACCACCGGCGAGGACATCGCGGTCAGAATTCTTTCGTCAACGGGAACTACCCAGGGATCCGAGGTCTTTGCAAACACATATACGGCAAACACCCAGACTTATCCGGATATTGCCGCCATGGCCAGCGACATCGTCCTTGTATGGCAGTCGGACGGTCAGGACGGTTCAGGTTACGGGATCGTCGGAAGGATAATGAACGCCGACGGAACAGCAAAATACCCTGAATTCCAGGTAAACGGCACATCCGGCAACGCCCAGGCGCGACCGGCCGTTGCTGTCGGTTCCGATGACCGGATTGTGACCGTCTGGCAGTCCAATCTTCAGGACGGCAGCCTGGAGGGCGTTTACGGTCGCATCCATGTGGCCCCCGGCGCGGCGGCGACTTCCGAAGTCCTGATTCCCCAGACGACCGCTCTCAGCCAGACGAACCCGGACATTGCCATTTACAAGGCCGGCCACCGCATCGTCGTTACCTGGACCGGTGAGGTTCAGATTGATGCCTCGACCACCGATACAAGGATCTTTGCCAGGATTTTCGATGAAGATCTTGTTCCGGTTACCAACGAGTTCCAGGTCACGAATTCCGGTACCACTGTTGTTGGCCAGAACAACAGCGCAGTGGCGGTGACCGGATCCGTCGGCTTCGTGGTCGCCTTCGAAGACTACTCCATCGACGGCAGCGAACGCGGAATCAGGTATCGCGCCTTTGACTGGAACGGCAACGCCCTCGGGGCGCCGGCAATCGCCAATACCTTCACGACCGGCCTGCAGGCGGCTCCTTCCGTCATCGGCATCGACGATACCCGCTTCATCATTGCATGGTGGTCGGAATTCGGGGACACGGACGGATCGGCTGCCTGCATCGCAAGGCGATTCGTGCGCGGCGGAACGAACGGAAGCGAAACGATACTCCACGGAGTGACGGCCAACTACCAGTTCTATCCGGCGCTGGCGGTCAGCAGCAACTCGCTGTGGTACGCTGCCTGGATGTCGTCCCAGCAGGACGGCGACGGGCGGGGCATATACGGCCGCACATTCAGCTTCTGAACTATCGACAACTGCCTGTCTGTTTTACTGGACACCGCCTGAATGCGCCGAACAGGTCGCAGATTCGCGACAGTCGATTGGCAAACTGGCCTTGAGAACGGGGCTTGGAAGATGCGAAATCAGTCCAGGGCGACGGCGGCTTCGATCAGGTCAACGCAACGGTTCGAGTAACCCCACTCGTTGTCGTACCAGGCAAGAATCTTAACCATGCGGCTGTTCGGCATGACCATGGTCGATGTCGCGTCATAAATGGATGACGCCGGGTTATGGACGATGTCCTGGGATACAAGCGGATCCTCGGTGTATTCAAGTATGCCCTTCATCGCGCCATTGGCGGCTTCCTTGATTGCCGCGTTGATCTCGGCGGCCATCTCGGCGGGCTCCCGAACCTGGATTCTCTCAAGCTCGCAGACGAAATCGACAAGCGATCCATCCTGAACCGGGGCACGAACGGCCATGCCATCGAGCTTGCCCTTCAGATCGGTGATGATCTTGCCGATGGTCTTCGCCGCTCCGGTCGAAGTGGGAATCAGGTTGGCGGCGGCACTGCGGGCGCGGCGCATGTCACTCTTGTGGAACTGATCCAGAATCCTCTGGTCGTTGGTGTACGCATGAATCGTCGTCATCATGCCGCGAACCACGCCGAACCTGTCGTGAAGAACCTTGACCACGGGGGCCAGGCAATTGGTCGTGCACGAAGCGTTGCTGATGATCTTGTGTTCCTTCTTCAGATCCGCGTCGTTGACGCCCATCACGATGATTGCATCAATCGCGTCCTTCGGCGGCACGGTCAGAAGAACGCGACCGACGCCGCCGTTCTTCATGTGACCTTCGATCTGCTCGCGCTTGCGGAACACGCCGGTCGACTCGACGACGAAATCGACGCCGTACTTGGCCCAGGGGAGTTCCTCCGGGTTCTTCACGGATACGACATCGGTGGCCTGTCCGTTGATGATAATCTGGGTGTCGTTATATTCGACGGTGCCCTTGAACGGGCCATGAGCGGAGTCGTACTTGAACAGCATCGCAAGCTGCTTCACGCTGCCGGCAAAATCCTTCGGATCGAGGATGTCGTTGACGGCGACGATCTCGTAGTTTCCGCGCTCCATCATCACACGCGCGACCAGGCGACCAATTCGACCAAAACCATTGATCCCGACACGAATCTTTCTGCTCATGATGCTCCTTGTTCGTTGGGTGTTCGTGCCCAATCCGGGGGGCGGGATTGCCCCTGAAGCGCCTGGGGTGTGCTTCCCCGAAGGCAGCCTGATTTTAAGTAAAGTCACGGGTTTGTCAATCAAACGAAGCGGTCTGATACAATTTCTGTGATTTATTTCACGACAACGCCGATTGCGCCCGGCGGCCGGGGCGGTCACATCAATCCAGGGGGGCCGTCGTGTCTCAATGCACCGTTGCGGCTTGACATATTCGAAGGTCATAAACAATATAGCCTTGTCGTTCGCATTCTTGCGATCTCTTTGATGTCGGGTCAGATGTCTGGGATGTCTTCCCTGGAGGATTGAATAAATGCTTGCTCAACTGTGGCGCGATGTAGTCGTGAAGAACGTCGTTGAAAAGTTTTCACCGGTTGCCCTGAAGGTTCTTTCCAACGAAAAGGTGAAGAACCTCCTGACCCAGGCCCTGAAGCTCCAGTCCGACCTGAAGCATTCGGCCGACGCCCAGGTCAAGTTCGTCGCCCGCACCTTTGAACTGGTGACCAGGGACGAGCTTTCCTCGGTTCGCAGCGTTATCAAGACACTGGAGAGCGAGGTCACCAGGCTGAAGGCCGAACTTGAAGTCCAGCGCAAGGCGGCGGACGACGCGGGAAAGGCGGCCAGGGACGCTTTCCAGGAACTGAACCAGGTCAAGTCGGAGGCGATGAAGGCGACGCGGGACGCGGTTGCCAGGACGATGGCGCTGAAGACGGAGACAATCAAGGTTGCCCGCGACGCGGTTGACGAGGCAACAAAGTCCAGCCGTGCCGTTGCGGCCGAAATGATTCGCGAGGGCCTGCAGGAAGCGAAGAAGACCGCCGAGGAAGCCGCAAGGAAGGTCGAGGCCGAGCTGGCAAGCCAGGCTGCCGCGCTGAAGGCTGCCGCAGCAAGGGCCGCCGAGGCGGAAAAGGCCGCGGCAAGTGCCAGGGAGGCCGCGAAGGCCCCCAAGCCGGAGCCCGCGCCTGTCGAAGTGAAGGCCGCGCCGGCGCCGAAGCCTGCGGCCCCCAAGCCCGCCGCGCCGAAGCCTGCGGCCCCAAAGGCCCCAAAGGCGCCCAGGGCAGCCGCGGAAGAGGCGAAGGCCCCGGCCAAGCCCAGAGCCCCCAGGAAGGCCCCGGCAAAGGCCGCCGAGTAATCGGGCGCGATCGTAAGGAACTTTGCCCCCGGACTTCACGCCATCCAATTGTTATGAACATTACGAGTCGGTTTCAGTGGATCTCTTCGGGACGATTGCGCCCGGTGCCATCATCGCTCCCAACGTCGAGGTAATCACCCATTGCACGCATTATCCGCTCACGCTGCAGTTCTTCTTCCAGTTCCCACAGTTCCATCTTCTTCCTGGCCATGCTCTTCTTGCGAAAATAGACGAAAACGAAGATGCCGACCATCAGTCCCCAAAGCAACGTGGCGCTGGTCAGGAAGGCTATGACCGAATCGAACCTGCTGAAGGAATCCTCGAAGCGTTCGAACATTTCCTCCGGAGTGGCCTTCCAGGTTGACCGGAAGGCGGCCTCGAAGGGCATTCCCGCCTCGAGATCGTCAATCAGCTCGCGGACGCCGCCCGAGCCTGAAGCCCTTTGAAGAAAGCGGATGAAGAACATCGACTGGGCATACGCCAGGGAAACGGCAGGCTGCCTCTCGGGAAAGCCGTGTTCCAGTTCGTCAAGCGGGATCAGGGATCCCGTTGCGGTGGCAGCAAGAATGCTGTGCATCCTTTCCCCGGCGTCCTCGGACGCGGCCAGCATCGCGAAGCCTTCATGGAACCACCTGGGGACGAAGCGATCGCCGACGACCTTATCCAGGTAAAGATGAGCCAGTTCATGCACGAAAGTGTCCGACGCCTTGAAATACTCCGATCCCCTGGCGGACATGACGATCAGATCGGCGCCACGGAACGTAAGACCCGCAATCCACTTCTCAACACGGCCGGACGCACCGGTCATCTGCTGCATCTCGTCTTCATCGACGGCGATTCTGACCTCGACCTTCTCATTGTCCTCGCGCTCGAGGCCAACCATATATCTGATGTAGTTCCGCCTGGCCTCCGCAATTTCCGACAGTCTTTCGGCAAGTCCGGAAGCGCCCCCATTGTGAACGAAGAGGAAATGCGGAGTTTCAACGGTCTCGCGTGCCGCGGCGGTCATCGCCGCCAGCAGGATTGCAACCAGCACGGTCGATACCGTCATCGAGCGAAAGGACATCAAGGCCCCCGGGATGCCGCCCCGCGGCGTCAAGGTCTCTGCCAGAAGAATGAACCGGAAGAAGAGCCGAACTCAAGCATGAATCCAAACCTGAAGACTATCCTTCCCCCTTCATCGATAAGGCCTGTTGGAGGATTTGGGAAGGGGGCCGCCGCCTGGAAAGCACGGACGGCCTCCTCGTCCAGGAAGTCCAGACCGGAACGGTGAACAACCTCAAGCTGGGCAAGCGCGCCGCTGCCGTCGAGCACGACGCCAAGAATCGTGTATCGGTCGCGCCTTCCGTATATCTTCCCGTCCGGATCCCGGGATCGATAGACGGGCCCGGGATCCCATTCGCTGCGCACCTGGCCCTTTATCCTGTCGAAAAAGTCCCAGAACTTAAAACTTCTTGAATTAACAAGGGTTACATCCCCTTCATCCTCGACGCCGACGAAGACGTCATCGCTTCCGCCCTGCCCTCCGGAACCACCCTGGGGGCCGCCGGGCCCGCCGGCAAAGGATCCGTCGGCAACCATCTGGTCGGCCAGCATCCTCATGTTCATCGCGCTTCCGCGACCACCGCCCGCCCCGCCGGGAAGAAGCATGTTGCCAAGTCCCTTAATTGATGGAAGTGTCGGGTGCTCCGTCTGGCCGACCGCCCGGTCACGGCCCCCTTCCCCCTGCGAGACCTCGGCCTCGCGGGGCGCATCCTGCTGACCATCGCCCCGTGCATCGGCAACCTGCGAGTCGCGACCGGCCGCTGTCGTCTTTGCCCGTGGTGACTGGCGTCCGGGCTTGCCGGGCGTTCCGGGAGCCCGCCTGGAAACCTGTTCCCGATCGACCTTGATGTCGTACTGACTCAAAAACCTTGCCTTGTCCGGAACCTGCTGCACCGGCGGCTCGGGAAGCGTCACCACCTGCCCGTCAACCGTCTCCCTTGCAGGGGTGGGACGCGCGGCATTGACAAGCGGGGCCTTCTCAAGTTCGGCGCGCGATGCCTTCTCGACAATCTTCAGAGCCACCTTGTCGCGACCGGTCTTGACGGTTCGCTCGGGGGCCCAGACAAACAGCACGGCGAAAAGTACGAGGTGAGCAATAATGGACAGGAGGATTCCGACCGACGTTCTTCCGATGATTCTGCGGTTGCCGACGGGACGCATGGGAATCCCCGCTATCAAGGAGAGGCCGGAGCAGGAACCCTTTCCACGGCTGCGGCGAAATTACGGACGCCGGCCGTTTTAAGGGCGTCGATTACCTCCATGACCCGTCCGTATTCGACACCACGATCGCCATCCACAACGGCCTGAACGTCGGGATTATCGCGAATTATCGGCGCGACAGCCTGCGAAATCCCCGCAATGTCGGATCGCTGGCCGTTGAATGAAAGCTCCCCACCGGCGGAAATGCTTATCTGGATTGGCGAATCGCCCACATCGGACGAATTGGCCGCGGACGGCAGATTGACGTCAAAGGCACCCCTGGTGATGTAACTTGCCGTAACCATGAAAATGATCAGCAGAACCAGCATGATATCGACCATCGGGGTCACGTTGATCTCGGTGATCATCCTGCGGTCCGGTTCACCCGAATGCACAACAACCTCCCGTAAAGGGACTTCGAACCCGGCCTACTTCGGTGCTGCGGCTGTAAGGCGCCCGACGGCCATCCTTGCGTTTTCCTTCAGGGTCGTGACGGCCTGGGCCTGCATGCCCTCCAGGCCCTGTTCGGACAATCCCAGAATGGCATTGTACAGGTTGACGGCCTCTTCCTTTCTGCCGACGCCGGCAAGGGCATTGGCGTATTCATACACGCTCATCATGTCGCTTCCCTGCTGGTTCAGCTTCTGAAGTATGGGGAGCGCCTGATCGAAACGGCCGGTTGAATTCAGTGCCATTGCGAGTGGAAGCATGACGTCCCTGGTTTCCCGGATGGACATGGAGTCCCGCAACGGAGGAATCGCCTTTTCCCATTCACGCTTGGCAATGTGAATCTGGCCGATCAGAGCCAGCGCCTCAGGGTCACGCGGCGACAGCGTATATGCCTGGTTGATGTAATCAACGGCCTCGTCGGCCTTTCCGGACTGCACCAGCGCGGAACCGATGGTCTTCAGCCAGGAAAGGTTGCGGACTGTAACGACCGCCTTTCGAAGCATGTCCAGGCCCTTTTCGAAAGTCTCCTGAGAATTGATCAGGCTCTGGCCTGCCATTCCCAGAATCATCGGATCCTCCGGGGCCGCGGCGACCGCGGCTTCCCATTCGGCCGGCACGGATTCCACCTTGGTTGGTTCAAACGTCCACAACATCGCCCGCGCGACATGGACGGCGGCACTTGCCGGGTCGGCAGCCGCCGCTTCCTCGAGCAGGGCCAGCGCCTCGTTCACGCGGTTTTCGCGAAAACTGATCATGCCCTGCACAATCTTCACATTGGACATGTCGGTCGGGAAGCGATCCAGGACGATCGCACATTCCGCCCTTGCCTGCTGCAGGTCGGCCTTGTCCAGAAGAGCAGGATTGGAGGCGAAGGTCGCAATCCGCGCGCGAGCCACCATGGAACTCAGAAGGGAATCCATTGGATTTATGCTGGCAGCCATGATGTAGCTGGTCTGGGCGGCCTGGAAATCACGCGCAGCAAAGGACGCGTCACCGGCCGCCACATATTTCGCCGAAAGCTCGGTGCGGGTCTGCTGCTGATCCGCGACCGCCTTCCAGTTTCTGTAAGCCGGCTGAAGCATGCATACGACGGCAGCCAGCAGGACTGCAATCGCCAGGACACCCGTTCCAACAATCATCCTGCTGATCGCAGCGCATCTTTCTCCATCAAAACCGTTACAGGTCATTATTCCCCCTCCGTTAACCGGTTAAACAAAACCGGTGCCTATTATGTTCCAACGCCGACAGGATTGAAAGGCTGGGGCCCGCGGGGCGTGTCCGGGTAATCAGGGCCGCGTTCAGTCCTGGCCTTCACAGGGACCCACGCACAGAAGCATCACCGTGATGTTGTCAAGGCCACCGTGATCCATCGCCGCCGATACCAGGGCATGGCACGCCTCTGAAAGCAGGTTCGAGTCCCTTTCAGCGCCATCCTCCCCCGTGTCGGTTCCGCACGACGGAAGCGCGGTTGAAAGGATGTCCCGAATCTGATCGTCGGTCAGCATGTCGTTCAGGCCGTCGGAACAGAGAAGGAAGACGTCACCGGACATCACCGTTTCCTGCAGCCAGTCGTACCGGAAATCCTCGGCAAGTCCAAGCGCCTGCAAAATCACGTTCCTGTGTGGAAAACGCCGTGCCTGCTCCGGCGTAAGGGCGCCGGACTTCAGGTACTGATTGACCAGGGAGTGGTCTTCCGAAACCTGTGACAGAACCCCGGCCCTGAACCGGTAGATCCTGGAATCGCCGCACCAGGTCACGAACATCCTGCTGCCTCGGAAACCGGCCGACACAACGGTCGTCCCCATTCCCGCAAGCTCCCGGTTCATCATGGCCGCCTTGACAATCCGGCGGTTGGCGTACTCGATCGCGGCACAGATGCTGCGTTCCCATACCGCTCGATCGTCAAAAGGCTTGTCCAGCAGGCCCTTGAAAAAGGCTATCGTCTTGCCCGTGCCGGCGCCGGTCAGGAATTCACGAACGGAATCGATGCAGAGCTGGGACGCCAGGTCACCGCGCTTGTGCCCGCCCATGCCGTCTGCGACCAGATAGAACGACCTTTCCGGAAGAATCAGGTGTGCGTCCTCGTTCCGCTTCCTGACCTTGCCGACAGTCGTCTCGGCCCACGCGGATATGCGGCACTCCTTCGCCATCAATTCACCTGGCTGCGGCCGGGACGTCGGGAGGCGGAAGAATCAGCGGCCTCTCGTTCGTGTCCTCGGTTCTTTGCAGTTCCATTTCGGAAAAGAGTACCTCCGGGGCCACCGTCGATACCGGAACCGAACCGGATTCAGCGCCGCAATACCCGTTGAAAACACCGTACCTGTCGGAGGTTGCGATAATGCGGTTTATCGCGGACAGCGGTGTTCCGACTATCTCGACGCCACGAACCATCGTCTTCTTTCCGGTTGCCGCATCAACCTTGTACGCGATCAGCGGCTTGCCCTTGAAAGCCTGGTAGCCATAGGAACTTGTGTTCGTATTTCCACCTGCAATCGTTTCAACGTAAAGTCCCCAAGGCTTGTTCTGCTTCTTCATTTCCTGCAGGAAACGGGAAAACAGCCTGGCCTGCGACATCGGCTTGGCGCCCTGAATGAACAGATTCGCCATCCTGGCCTGGGCCGGACGGAAACCCTGCGTACGACCGTGGCCGTTCGACTTCTCGAACCCCTCGATTGGCTTGCGCGACATCAAAAAGGCCTTCAGAACGCCCTTTTCCACCAGGCTGACCTTCTGGCCCCGCACACCTTCATCATCGACACGATAAAAACCGTTCAGCGAAACGCGACCGCTGCCCGTTCCAAACATCTCGACCGAGGGATCATCGAAGATATCCAGGAATGCGGGAAGAATCGCCTGGTTCAGGTAACTCTTGAACGTGCGGCCCTCTTCCTCGTCCTCCTGGCGCTGTCCCTCCAGCCTGTGGCCGATCGTCTCGTGAAAGAATACCCCGGTCGCCTCGGGCGACATCAGGACGGGAACGGTCGCCGGATCAAGCACGGGGGCATCCTTCATCGCCACAAGGTTCCGGGCAAGAGTCCGTATGCGGTCGGCTGCGGTCGCAAGATCCGGCATGTCCCCCGGCCTGCGTCCGTATATCGTCACGCCGTCCTGAAGCAGCATGCCGTCCGGAGCCCTGACGGTAGCCTGGGCAAGCAGTTGGTAGTAATGATCAACGGTTCTTATCCTGGTTCCCTCACTGTTGACAATGTACCTGACGACCCTGAAGGCCGATATCTCGACACCGGAATCGAAGATGTCGGGATACTGCAGAAAAATTGCAGAAAGCTCCCTTGCATGACCTTCACGTGCCGGCCGGTCGAATTCGGCTTCCGATATCTCCTCAATCAACTCCACGGGCTGTTCCCTGGAAAGGCTGGCTGACTTCCTGGGTTCGCTGGAGTTGACCAGCTTCGCCTTGACGTTGTGGAAGGACATCAGCGCCGCCTTGTATGCATGATCCGACAGAAGCCACAAAGTTCGGCGCAGGGCCGGTATCGAATCATCGATTGGGCCCATGAATCCAGGATTGTACTTCTGGTTGAAATTGAAACCTGCGTCCTTGTCCTCGGACGAATCCATGTCATAACTGCCGACCCGGATGTCGACGTCGGCCATCCTTGTGCGGCCGTCGTTCGAGGACTGAAGCGCGCCGTTCCTGGCGCTGACGAATGACGACCGGACATCCCTGACGGCGTAATAGACGAAATACGGAAGGTCGTAATCCCCGGCTTCAAGTCGAAGCAGATTCACGCTGCGATCCAGTTCCTGGAGCATGGCCTCCATCACCGGGTCGGCCTGCTGCTCCGAAGAACGGGCCGGCATCGCGACAAGAACCAGCAGCATTACTGCCGGAAAGATCGATTTACTGACCATCTTAACGCCTTCACAGCGCCGACGATTCGCCGGCGATCAGGCCGACCGCCTCGACATCGGCGGGCGGGAACCTGAAACTCTTCAATTCGCCCGGTTCCACCCAACTGAAGCCGGAAATCCCGATTAAAGCGATTTCCCCGCCCAGGATCACACAATTGTACAGATGAAAATCCAGAATGAATCGTTCATATTCGAACAAATTTGAATGGAATATGCCGCCTACATCTACCTGAAGGCCCATTTCTTCTGAAATTTCGCGACGGAGGGCTTCTCCGTCGGACTCGCCCGGCTCGACCTTTCCACCGGGAAACTCCCACCACCCGCCAAATTCTGAATTGGCCGGCCTCTGGGTAATCAGTACTTTCGTGCCGTCACGGACAAGGGCCGCGACAACCCGGACCAATCTCTTCTGCTGCAATCTAAGGCTGCCCCCGGGCCGGCTAGTATTCGCGCATCGGACTGTAATCAGCCACAAGCGCTTCCATCTTGTCCCAGATATGTGAAACGTCGTATGAATAAACCGCCAGGTCGTGCTTCCTGCCGGCAAGATCCTTGACGTGAAGCTTGAGCGTTGCTTCCTTGCGGAACCTCATCTTTTCAAGGGCCAGCATCGCCGCCTTGTTTTCCGTCGATGTTTCTGCCAGCACCTTCTCGATGCCCGCGTTGACGCCATCCGCAATCAGGAGCCTTGAAAGAATCGTTCCAAGTCCCTGGTGCTGCAATTCCCTGGCGATTATCACGCGAAGCTGGCCGATGTGGGTCATTGACCCGAAGTGGTTGCGATCGATTTCGGCCGAGGCGACGATCCGACCGTCAAGTTCCGCCACAACGGCCCTGACCCGGTCGTGCGTATCGTCAATCATGAAGTTGTGAACCCGGATCGGGTCGGTCACGTCGTTCCGCAGGAAGTGCCTGTCCTCAAGCGGAAGAAGACGAAAGAACTCGAATACCGCGGGCTCGTCGGCGCGAACCATGTCGCGCACAAGGACTTCGACACCGTTCTTAAGAGCGAATTTTGCAGGAAGTTTCACCGATTCCATGCTTTCTCCCCTGCCGGCAGACAAGGCCGGCCCGTCAGGCCGCGCCGCCGACCAGTTCACGCCCGTATTCGTAACCGCGCGCGAACGCCTTCAGGTTAAGGCCTTCGGTTCCGGCTGGCACCGAATCCCTGACGGCGGCCTCGGCCGCCTGACGGGAAACCAGGCCAGTCACACCCGCGAAAAACCCGACCATCACGATGTTCAGAACCAGCTTGCGGCCAAGCTCTTCCGCGAACCTGGTCGCCGGGATTCCCCAAGCCTTCGCCGGCCTGGTTCCCTCGGGAAACGAAACCAGCTCTTCCTCGTATAGCAGGACTCCGTCCTTCTTCAGTTCCGGAAGAAACTTGTGGCACGCATCGTTCGACATCGCGACCAGGACGTCAAGGTTCCTGACGTAGGGATATCCGATGACTTCGTCCGACAGGATGACCTGGGCGCTGCACGAACTGCCGCGGGCCTCCGGCCCGAACGACTGGATCATGCCCGAATGCTTGTGATCGTATATCGAGGCGGCCTTTCCGATTATGGTGCCGCAAAGGATTACGCCCTGGCCGCCAAGGCCCCCGACGCGTATTTCACTTCTGGACATTCTGGCCTCCGTAAGGAACGAACCTGTCACCAAGGGTTGCCGTAAGCTGTGCATTCCTTGAGTCGAGCCAGGTCGGCCTTTCGCGTTCAACGAAGGTTCCAACCACGATCGGATCGGTCGCCGTGATGGCGACATCCTGCGTGTTGGCGCCGTTCTTCAAGACGCTGTGCTCCTTGAAGTACCGAACCTGGTCAACGCCGTCGCCAAGCTTGTTGCGACGCAGGTAAAGGGTCGGACACGGACTCATGATCTCGATGAAGGAAAATCCTTTGTGTTCCATGCCTTCCTTCATCGCCCTGACAAGCTGCCTGATGTGGAATACCGTCCAGCGGGCGACATAGCTCGCCCCGGCCGCATCGGCAACGAAAGGAAGGTTCATCGGCGGTTCGAAGTTGCCGAAAGGCATCGTGCTCTGGGTCGATTTCAGTGGAGTCGTCGGGGCGACCTGTCCCCCGGTCATGCCGTATGTGAAATTGTTCACGCAGACAATCAGCATGTCCAGGTTGCGCCGCGCCGCGTGCAGGAAATGATTTCCACCGATCGCGAAAAGATCGCCGTCACCGGAAAACACGACAACCTTCAGTCCGGGATTGGCAAGACGCAGCCCGGTCGCGAACGGAATTGAACGACCGTGGGTCGTGTGGAACGAGTCCAGGTTCATGTATCCCGCCACGCGGCCGGTACAACCGATTCCCGATACCACCGCCACGTTGTTCATGTCATGACCGGAAGACATCAGCGCGCGCGAAAAGCAGTTGACGACGGTTCCGATCCCGCAGCCCGGACACCAGATATGCGGCAGGCGATCCTGCCGGAGCATCGACAGCACCGGATTTTCGATCGGTGCCACCCTGCTTGTGTCAACGTCCTTTTCATCGGCATCGCTGACCATGATTTCAGTCGGATTCATGATCTTTCCGCCTCCGTCTTGAAGCCAAGCCCGGCGTCCCTTGCGGCCTGCAGGATCGTCTCGAGGATCCTTTCGGGCTCGTGGACCGAGCCGCCGGCATGATCAACCAGATAGACCCGGGCATCGCCACAGGCCGCGCGCTCGACTTCACCGACCATCTGGCCAAGGTTCAGTTCCGGCACGACAATCGCCTTTGCCTTGCGTGAAAGCCTGGCTATCTCGACATCCGGGAACGGCCAGCAGACCACCATCCTTGCGGAACCGACCTTCAGTCCAAGCCCGCGTGCCATTTCGACGGCGGCGCCGGCCACGCGGGACGTGATTCCGTAAGACACCACGATGATGTCGGCATCCTCGCAACCGTCTTCCCGGACATCGACGATCTTGTCGCGATTCTTCAGAATCTTGTCCGACAGCCTGCGGACAAGCCTGTTCTGGGCCGGCACGTTCATCGCGGGATAACCGCGTTCGTCATGCGTCAGCCCCGTGATGTGAAGCTTGTATCCATCGCCAGCCTTTGCCATGTCGGGCACCATATCCGGTCCCGGCTCGAAAGCTCGATACTCCGATGGCTTCTTCGTGGTCCAGCGACGCGGAACAATCTCGATCTGGTCCGCCGGCGGTATCTCGACACGCTCGACCATGTGGCCGACAACCTCGTCCATCATCATGAAAACCGGGCAGCGCCATGTCTCGGAAAGGTTGAATGCGCGAATCATCAGGTCGAAGCATTCCTGGGGGGAATTCGGGGACAGCGCGATTATCTGGTAATCGCCGTGGGAGCCCCACTTGACCTGCATCATGTCGGCCTGCGCCGGCAGCGTCGGCAGACCGGTTGAAGGACCGCCACGCTGGACATCGACGATGACGCACGGGACTTCGGCCATTACGGCAAGACCGATATGCTCCATCATCAGGGAAAGCCCGGGGCCGGAAGTGACCGTCATGACCTTGGCCCCGCCCCAGGCGGCACCCTGGATCGCAATCGACGACGCGATTTCATCTTCCATCTGGATGAACATGCCGCCAACGGTCGGGATTCTGACTGAAAAACGCTCGACCACCTCTGTGGATGGCGTGATCGGATAGCCGGCGACAAAGCGGCAGCCGGCGGCGATGGCCCCTTCGCAGGCGGCGTGATCGCCGTCCATGAAGTGAACACCGGTCAGGACTCCTTCGGGACTGGCTTTCATGACTTCCTCCCCGGGGCTTCAGCTCCTGACCTGTCGTCGTCATTGACGGCGGACTTCGTCGCCTCGAGGGCATCGATATCCTTGTACCTCATTCCCATGATGGCGAAATCTGGACAGTACTGGCCGCAGGTATTACAGCCGACGCACAGTTCGGGCTTCGCAAGTACCGGGTAATGATAACCTTTTGCGTTGTAGTTACGGGAAAAGCGAAGACAGTCGGCAGGGCAGAACTCGATGCAATAGGCGCACCCCTTGCACACCTCCACCTTAACGAACACCGTCCCCTTGCCAACCCGCTTCCCGGGGCTGTCGGAAACCAAGGCAAACCTCCAGTTCGAGCCACGCGACCCCATCCCTTCAAAAAGGCGGCCAGTGCCCGGCCGAAGCCTGTCAGGCGCGCCATCCGGGGCCTCGCCCCGCAAGTTAACCTTTTGGAAGTTAAAGTCAAGTTTATTCGGGACGCTTTGCACAGATTGAAAACCTCGCCGTTTTCTGGTACCTGTCTGTGCGGCCAGAACAGGAGGATCCTGATGGGATTTTTTTCCAGGCTTTTCGGACGTAACGATACTCAGGCGACTGACGCGGAACAGACGCCGATAAAGAAGGTCTCGCCGCAGATTGCACGGCTTACGAAGAAGTTGGAAAACAAGTACGGCCAGGCACAGGAGCGCCAGATGGCGATCGACCAACTCGCCGAGGTCGGAAGTATCGAAGCGGCCCAGGCCCTGCTGAAGCGATTCAGCTTCCGAATCGAGCAGACCATTGGGGACGAGGAGGAAAAGCGCAGCGTCTATGACCACCTGGTGGCGCTCGGACCGACGTCGGTACAGCCGATCCTGGATTACCTGAACAACGAGAATTCACCGTACTGGCCGACAAAGGCGCTCCGCCAGATCGTCGGCGACGAGGAAACGGTTACCCACCTGCTGGACATCATCGGTTCGATGGAAGCTATTTTCGACCGGGACATCCAGCGCAAGGTTGAACTGGTTTCCAATCTCTGCGAATTCGATCACCCTGAAGTGATCAAGGCACTTTTCGAGTTCGCGAAGGATGAAAACGAGGAAATCCGCGTGAGGGCTGTCGAGGCCATGGCTAAGATGGGAAACGAGGATCTTTGCGACGTGCTCATCGACCGCCTGGTGGATCCGTCAGAGACTCAGAGGATGAGGGTTTCAATCCTGAGCCTGCTGGTTGACCGCAAATGGAAGGTCAAGCACCGAAAGGAAGAAATCCGCAAGGTCATTCCGGATTCGTTCTGGATCGACGACGTCGGCACCATCAAGGCGCGCTGACGGCTCTGAAGGCCCTGCCGACCGACACGTCTATCGCCGATCTGACCGCAGCCGAGTTCAGCTTTGAATCGCCCTGGACGAGAACGGCGAATGCAAGGTTCCTGCCGTCCGGCATTTCGACCCATCCGGCAAGTGAAATCGCTTCATCAAGCGTTCCGGTCTTTGCAAAAACCCGGCCCTTCAGGTCGGAACCGGTGAAACGGCCGGCCAGGGTTCCGTCAATTCCACCGACCGGCATCGCGGCCCTGATGTGCGGCTTGACTTCGGGTGTGGCAAGGATCCACCCGACAAGGGCCACAACCGCGCGCGCACTGACCGAATTTGCGCCATACAGACCGGAACCGTTTGTGATGACAAAAGATTCCGGCGGGGCCAGCACTTCGTGAACCATGAAGTCACGCAGCCTGTCCGCCCCCTCCCGGAAACCGACCGGCGCAGGCGAATCCACGGATCCGACAAGGCGCAGAACCGACTCGGCAACAGGGTTGATGCTGTCCTTCAGCATCGGGACGATTATCTCGCGCATCGCGCGGGAAGGTCGAAAACATATCCGCTCGGCGCCTTCGGGAATCGTTCCACGCCGGGGAACCATCGTTGCGACCTTGATCTTCCTTTTCTGAAGCGCCGCGACAAAGGCCGCTGCCGCGTTCCACGCCGGGTTCGGGACGCGGAAGGTGTATCCGGATCCCCTGCGCGGCCTTGCAAGCCCCCGCAGCGTCACGACAAGGCGCCCGCTGGCGTCCGGCGCGACGTCGATTGTCAATGGATTCTTTGCCCGGTCACGCGAACCGGCCTTTCCCTCGACAGAAGCACGTGCCTGGTTATCGACGCGGATGTAATCCGACATCGGGCTGACCTTCACGGGAAGAGTCTGCCCGGGGGCCGCCGCGCCGACCGCGACCCTTATCGCGTTCTGATCAATCTGAAGCCCGGCCACGCCCGCCCTGTAGGCCGCCGTCGTGTTCTTCTGGTCATAGGCCGGCGGAAGATCCTGACGATCAAACGGCCCGGTGGAAAATACCAATTCGGACCACTTCGACTTGCCCCCCCGGCTGGCAACGCACGAAGCCAGTTCATCAAGATCCTTCTGCCACAGATCGGGATCCCCGCTTCCTTCAATGTAAAGGCGGTCGTCACCGGCGCGCATGACCGACGTCTTCATGCGGTAATCAGGCCCCAGGACCTTCATTGCGGCCGCGGCGGAAAAAAGCTTCGTCACGGACGCCGGATTCAGCCTGACATCGGGATCAATCGACGAAACGACCTTTCCATCGATGGAAAAGAGTGCGCTGACCTTCAATCCCGATTGCGCAAGAGCCTGCAGTTCGGGCAAATCGGTCTCGGCGCTGACCGTCGCCGCCGACAGGATTACGACAAGGAATGACGCGAAACGTAATGATGCGTGCTGGTTCCAGATCATTCGGATCCTTCGGTGGCGACATCGGCGACGCAGCGGAATCCGGTGGTCGGACTGATGTCGTCGATACTTTTGAACACCCGCAGCCGAGAGGCGACCGCAACGCGGCACGACTGTCCGACATCAACTTCATAGTCGCCGCCCTTTGCAAGCCGCATCCCGTTTTTTCCCTTCTCGAACAAATCGGCGGGCTTGACAGGGTCGGTGTATTTCAGGCAGACCGGCAGGCCGAGTCCAAGGCCTGCGTCGGCGCAGACGACGTGGCATGCATCGCCCGCCTCGCTGCAGGCCGTGCATGTGGTGTAGCAGTTGGCCCTGCAGTTGTCGTCCGTGCACGCCCAGCAATCGCATTCGTCCAGCGTTTCCTGACAGGTGACTCCCTCGACGTATCCGCCGGAAACCCATTCCGCGACATTGCCGGCAAGGTCAAAAATCTTCTTCCCGTTTTCCAGCACATAGTCGTTGTCGGATTTCATCACCTCTTCGGGGTTGCCCCGGTTCGCGCAGAATGCAACATTGATATCCTGCAGCTTGCTTCTGCATTGGGACAGCATCTTCCATGTCAGGTTCTCGGCCGGATAGACCCGCTTTGGTCTCTCGAGAGTGCCCGGCCCACCGGCCATGCGCTCCCACTCGATTTCGGTCGGAAGACGGCCGTCCATGAAATTACAGTAGGCCTCGGCCGAGGCCTGCGTGATGTTTATGACGGGGTAGTCCGCATACATCGGGTTGTCCCAGTAAAACTCGATGTTCTGGGTGTTGCCGAACTTCGGAAGCGGACAACTGCCCATCTCGACGCAATAACGGTACTGGGCGTTCGTCACTTCGTGGATATCCGCCATGAACGGCTTCAATTCGACATCGACAGTCGGGTAAACCTTTGGATAACCGCTCAGGCCATCCTCGCAGGTACGCTCCTTCACGGCGCTTGCCGGAGTGCACACAAGTTCCGAACCGAAAGGGAATATCCCGCCGGTTACAAGGACGCGTTCGGTGGCCGGGGGCGGATCGATTCCGACCACGCAGGCGGTCGCCAATGGCACCAGGACAACCAGGAAAGCCTTGAAAAATTTCATTGAAAACCCCCTAGAACGCCGCGACCGCGCCAAATCCCACTGAATCGGGCCCGAAGGCCGGCATGAATCGAATCGAAGGCTTCCTGGAACCTATCAGGTCCTGATCCCTGACCTCGGCCGGCTTGCGCGCGACTTCCCATATCAGCATCCCGATTCCAAGCGCCGCCAGGCCGGCACCGACGCCATAGCCCGCATAGACCAGGGATTTGTACATCTTGAAATCCGGGGCGGACTGGGCGTTCGGGGACACGACGTTGTACATGCCCTGGCCCTTGTAGTCGTCATTGATGTAATACCGGCCCCAGAAGGACGCACCGACGATGCCGGCCCCAAGGATGATTGCGGAAACCCCGACGCCGCCGCGCCATGAAAACGACTTCCGGCTCAGGTGCAGTTCCGCCTCGACCTCGACCGTCTCGTCGGCCTTGACATCGACGACGGTCGAAACCGACGTATAGTCTTCCCTTTCAATCAGGATCTGGTGACGGCCCGGAGGGATCAGGATCGGCTCAAGCATGGGGGTCGCGCCGACTACACGCCCATCCACGTGAATGCGTGCCTGGCGGATGTTGACCTTGACCAGGATGGCGCCCTCGTTGCGCTCCTTTACAAGCCCGAAACTGAACCTGACAGGTTCCCTTGACCTGACTTCGAACTCCCTCGAAACCGGCTCGTAACCGTCCATCTTCAGGGTGACGCTGTGCTTTCCTTCCGGAAGGTGGGTCTTCATCGGGGTCTGTCCGTTAAGTGCCTCGGAACCGTCGATAAAGACGTCGGCACCACGGGGCTCGGAATCGATGCTGACTTCCGGCAGGGCCAGATATGCCTTTTCCTTCAGCAATTCGATCGTGCGTTCCGTGTCGGCCTGATCGGGAGCCGGCTCGCCGGTCGTTTTCAGGGTCAGGGCCAGGTACTGCCGGTATGCCTCGGCGGCCGGGGAGTACTCGGCAAGCTTTTCGTAAGCCTTCGCCAGGTTGAAGTAGATGACTGGATGCTCATAGATGGCCAGGGCGGCGTTGAACTGAACGATGGCCTCGGAGAACTGGCCGGAATCGTAAAGGGCCGATGCCTGGTCGGCGAACGCCCGGGCCCGGTCAATTGCTTCGGCCGACGGTTCGACCATTTCCGGTGGAGCCGCCTCATCTGCCGGAGCTACCGGCTCGGAGGAAGCGGCGGGCGGGGCCGCCTGATCTGCCGGCTGCCCGGAAACCACGCCAGGCTCGGGCGCCAGTTCCTGGGCGGAAAGGTCGGGCTGAATCGCAAGAAGGGCCATGAAAGAGAAAAGGCATGCCTGCATGCGGATTGGCATCGTTAACCCCCGGAAACCACCGCGAGAGAAATCTCGAACTTTCGCAATTCTAGGTGTCTGTGCGTCCCGGTGTCAATTTACCCGCCCGCGTTCCCGACGTGCTGGTAACATCGGAATCGACGATTTGCGGAGATTGCCCTGATGGATTATCGAAGTCTGGCGGATACGGGGATTCAGGTTTCGGCAGTGTGTTTCGGCACATGGACAATTGGCGGCGCCGACTGGGGCAGGACGGATGACCGCGATTCGGCAAAAGCGATTGCGCGTGCGTTCGACCTTGGAATTACCACGTTCGACACGGCACCCATCTATGGCGGCGGCCATGCCGAGGAGATCCTGGGAACGACGCTCCGGGAGGTGCGCGACCAGGTCGTCATTGCCACCAAGTGCGGACCGTGGGAGGACGAGCTTGGAAGACTGCGCCTGGATCTTTCCAGAAAGGGCGTCTTTTCCCAGTGCGAAGCCAGCCTGAAGCGCCTGCGGACGGATCGCATCGACCTGCTTCAGGTTCACTGGAACGACCAGTCGTGGCCGGTCGCGGACACGATGGAAACACTGAAGCTGCTGAAGGAAAGCGGAAAGATCAGGGCCTTCGGAGTTTCGAATTTCAGCCTTGCGGAACTGCGCCAGGCTTTATCGGGCGGCGCAATCAGCCTTCAGTCCCAGTACGGCCTTCTTTCAACCGACATCGAGCGCGACTGCCTTGCCGAGTGCGCCCGGGCCGGCGCCGGCTTCCTTGCGTACGAACCGCTTGGCAGGGGCCTGCTGGCCGGACGTTACACGGCGACGACCAGGTTCCAGGACGGCGACATTCGCAACACCGACGCGCGATTCAAGGGCGCCGCCTTCAAACGGAACCTGGAACGCGTCGCGAGGTTGAAGGTTGTCGCGGAGTCGCTTGGAATTTCACCGGCCCAGGCCGCGATTGCCTGGGTTCTTCACAACCCGGCGGTCACCACGGCCATCTGCGGTATAAGAACGGCGGCACAGGCGGTCGCCGACGCCGGGGCCGCAGACATCAGGCTTGACGACTCCACCGCCCGCAAACTGCGCGCAATCTTTGGCGGCTGAAGACTTTTCTGCAACGGGAAACGGCAATGGAAGACTTCCATATTCGAATGCGACGGCCGAATTTCAGCCTTCGGGGGAGTCGGCGTCATCATCGCTTTCCTGGCGATTCCGGCGACGGGAACCCTTCCTGAAAAGCTGGACGATGCCTTCAACCGGACCCATCACGACATAGACCATGCCCATGATTGCAAGGACATAGCTGGTGCGGGTCTTGAAGGCCGCCACAATGACCAGTGCGGCGGCCAGGATCATCAGGACGCGAAGTCCAAGGCTGATCCTGACGTGCTTGAAGTTGCGGTACGGGACGTTGCTGACCATCAGGAAACTGAGGCAGAGCATCACGAAAGCGATAAGCCCGACCTTGTCGGCGCCGGTTATTCCCAGATCCTGCAGGGACCAGACCATCGTCGCGATGATGCCCGCACCGCCCGGAATCGGCAGTCCCTGGAAGTAATTGGACTTCTTGCCCTTGCCCGACGCGGACACATTGAAGCGGGCAAGGCGCATGATTCCGCAAGACACGTACGCGAACACGATTATCAGTCCCGGAATGGCGCGACCTTCACCAAGTGCATTCAGGGAAAACGACCATGCGAGCAAGCCGGGAGCCATTCCGAATGACAGCGCGTCCGCAAGGGAATCGAGCTGGATTCCAAACTTGGTCGATGTCCCGGTCATCCTGGCAACGCGGCCGTCGAACGAATCGGCGACCATCGCAAGAAGGATGCAGATGGCGGCTCGGGTGAAATCGCCCGGAGTGCCGGCCATCGTGTATGTCACGGAAACAAGCCCGAACAGAACGCTGGCAAGCGTAAAGAGGTTCGGCAGGATGTACTTGGCGTTCTTTGCGTCCATACGGGCGATATTGTAACACATCGCGGCCGGTTCAAAAGGAATAATGGCGCAAGGCGTCACCGCCTGGAAAAAGGCCCCGGCCGGGAACGATCGGCGTGGGAGAAGGGCCAGAAACGCAGCAACTGGGGAACAAATCCTCCAAGGATATACTCCGGAGCCGTCAGCAGACCGGCGCCGTCCGACGAAATGGCGATGGCCTCCCCCTGAATCTCGATCCAGGGTTCGCCGGAAAAATCGGGAAGAAGACAGAACGTTCCACCCAGCATGTCCGCGACTGATTCGCCGTCACCCCGTTCAAAAAGCAGGCCGCCGCACAAAGTATCCAGGATCTTCTGTCCGCCATAGTTCCTGATGACCAGCATCCTGCCGTCCTCGGACATGTCGGCGCCGGTGACAAGTTGTCCCGGGATGGTCGCGACCAGCGTGGCGGTTACAGGATCGGTTCCGGCTTCAGCCAGGTCCTGCGCGGACAGGCGATAGACGCCGGACGTCTTAATCCGCTCTTCCTTGACCACGAAATACACCGAACCATCGACCGGATCGACGAAGACCGCCTCGCAGTCATGGGGTCCGTCCGGATAGACATACGTCACGACGGTTACTTCTGAAATGGATCCCTCCGCAAGGACGGGCGGCTCGGCGACGATAAAAAGGCGGTACGAGGTTCGATCCTTGCAGCCGTTACCGCCACTGTCGGCGACAAAGATATGGCTTGCACCTTCCGGGCCGAACGGGCCGACCGCGATATCCTCCCAGTCGAAGCATCCCCATGTCTGCCCTTCCGAATCGAAAGCAAACGGCGTGATCAGCGGCGGGCCGGACGATTGGGACGGGTCGGGCACTACGGCGAAAATTCTTGCCGAATCGCCGGAATCGTTATGCGCCCACAGCACGCCTTCATGAATTCGACTGGCGGCAAGGCCGGATAATTCGGTGAGCACCGTGCCTTCCATATTCGACAGGACTACCGGATCGTCAAACACCGGGCAGGCCGGGTCGGCGACGTCGGAATCATCTTCGTTCAAATCGACGACGGAAGAATCGATCGGGTCGCTTGAATCGTCCGGGCCGGCGATGATGTCACCGGAGTCCGGCGTTTCGCCATCGACCGGCGCGTCGGCAGGGACATCGGCAGCAGAGGCGTCAATCGAATCGGACGGCGGCAGATCGGCCTGCGGCAGATCGTGGCCGGCGTCCATGGCAACGTCGGAGCCGGAATCGACGACGTTCCCGGAATCGGGCCCCGAAGCGCCGGATCCGCATGCATGAAGAAAAAATGTCAGGACAGCCAGGGTCAGGAATGGCCCGAGACAAAAAGCCGGCCTGCGCTTGACCATCACTTGCCGCCTTCCTTTTCGGCCGGATCCCACGACTGGGTGAACGGGTCAACACGCCGCAGCGGCAGGTTGTTGAACATGATCCGGCCCTTGCGGACCGTGCCCATGTCGTTTGCCTGCGTCTTGTGGAACGTGGTCGCGTGGGCCATGAAATCGACGCAGGAAAGCTTGCCCGTGGCGGGCAGCGTCGCGTCGAAGACCTCGGATACCGGGCCGGGATCGGCCGCGCCCAGCATTCGGAAAAGCCAGAAGCGGTTCAGCATGAAGTACGTCCGCTCGACCTTGTGCGGTTCGCCGCCGGAAACGGCCGGGTCGGCGGCCTGCCTGATGGCGGTCGTCGCCAGCCGGGAAACGAGCTGGTGTTCCGGATGACCGGTGCCACCCCTGGTCGGCTCGAATGTGAACACCACGTCAGGCTTGAACTTGCGGATTTCCTGCACAAGGTACTCGACCGGGTCGCGATGTTCCTTCCAGCGTTCGTAAAGCTCGTGCCGCTTCGGAAAGGACTCGACCGGCAGCGGGGCGTTGAAGAAGCTTTCCTGGCTGAGTCCGGATTTGTAAATCTCGACGACCTTCTGCATCTCGGCGGTCCGGACCGTGGCGGTGTCGGGATGGCACCCGCCGGGAAGACCGCATTCACCGCCGTCGCCACGCGTCATCACGACCATGTGCAGCGGATTGCCGTAATGAATCGACGACCTGGCAAGGATCGAACCGGCGAAGCACTCGTCGTCGGGATGCGCCGCAATCCACATCGTACGCTTTCCCTGTGACAGGAACTCGTCAATCCCGACCGCCTCGGGCGTCCCGTCGGCCTTGACCTGCGGGTGGCTGCATCCGGCCATGTTCACCGCCAGCAGACACGCGGCGGCCACAAAGAACCTTGCAAATAACGATCCGATACGTTGACCCATCCCGCTGCCTCCGAAACCGGCCCGGCCGGTTGCTATAATGCCTTGACGACATGTTCCACGGCAATCTTGACACCGATTGCCACAAGGATCAGGCCGCCGACGATTTCCATCCGGCTGCCGAAAGTGCATCCCAGGCGCTTTCCCGACACCAGGCCGATTGCCGACATGACGAAGGTCACCACGCCGATGACGATGCACGGCACAAGAATCCCGGTACCTGTCACCCCCAGCGTCAGACCGACGGCAAGGGCGTCAAGGCTGGTCGCCAGGGCAAGACCCAGCAAGACAAGGCCCCTGGTCGGGTCACGATCCGTGGGGGCTTCGCACGCGTTGTTCCTGATGCCGCCGACAACCATCCTTACCCCGATGAAGCCAAGCAGGCCAAGCGCGACCCAGTGATCAAACGGCGCAAGGAATCCCGCCAGGCCCTTGCCGCCAAGCCATCCGAGCAGCGGCATCAGGGCCTGGAAGCCGCCGAAAGCGCCGGCCATCCTGGCCACGTGCGCCGGACGAACCCGCACGCCCATCGTGCATCCGGTCGCCAGGGACACGGCGAACGCATCCATCGCGAGACCGACGGCAATCAGGAGTATGGTCACGGGCGACATCTGGCATGAACCTGCAAGCATGCGGTCATTCCGGCAGCCAGATTGTCGTTTGCGCGGGCCGGAAGGTCAAGGCCGGCGGTTTTGCCTTCGCCAGGGCTACGGCGTTACAGATTCGCAGCGGACGGATGAAATGTACTCGTTCGCGGCGGGCGGATGTAATCCGCCCGTACAAGGAAAACGCCGGCCTTTGCGGAATCGGACTAAATATCGAATCCATCCTGGACGACCGAATCGGCCGGGTCGACGTCCGTCACGGCGGCGTCAGGGGTGGCGTCGGGAAGCGGGGCGTCAGGCGTGGCATCGGGCGCCGCGTCAGGCGCTTCGACATCGACCTGTTCCGGCATGGTCGCGGCGGGCGTGACCGTCCAGCCCTGGCCTTTCCCATCGTAAACAAGGTCGTACATGCTTCCGGCCGGATCATCGGGGAAAGCTGCAAGAATCGCCGCGGGTGAATCCTGGGCAGGCATGACGGCCGCCGCGACGTTCTGGGGACTGAAATCCGGACACGTGCCTGACGATACGCACGAGCAACGGTTCTGAGCCCTGCACAGGCCGGCTGTCGTGTCCAGAACCAGCATGTCCGGGTCTTCCGGTTCGCCGCCGACCCAGGAAATGGTCCAGCCGGAAAGCGGTGCCCCGGTACTCTTTCCATCGCGACCAATCCCGATCCCGACGATTCGACCGACCCAGAGGCAATCGTACCCAAGGGCCGCGGTCGCAACGGACTCAAGCGCCTCGTGCGCGCCAAGGGCCGTCACGCCGGTTACATAAGGGGTGCGCGGACAGCCGATCACGAACCGGAAATCGCCCTGCGGTGAACACGCGACAGGTTCGGAAACGCCCTCGGCCGGGAGATCGACCGGAATATCGCCCAGGCTGGAACTGCACGCGACCAGGCCGCAGGCCATCACAAGCGCCGGGATGAAAACAGGACGAATATCGAACTGAAGGAATCTTCCAGGCTTCATCGGGTTCTCCGGAAATGCCGCACGCGATGTTAGCAGATTGCGGCCGATTTCACAGCGGACGAAGAAGAATCCTTGCCGGGGATCCGTCGCCACCGTCAATCCTCAACGGAAGGCCGAGCATCTCGTATCTTCCCCACGGTACATCGCCAAGGACAAGCCCCTCGATGATTGCGACACCGGCCGGCAACAGCGCGCGGTGAACAAGATCCCCTTCCCTTCCGCCGGGCCCTATCGAAAGATAGTCTATGCCGACGGTGCGGACGCCGCATTTTGCAAGGTAATCGGCGCCATCGCGCGTCAGGTGGCAGTAGTCGGGCCGGAATGGCTGCCGCCACCATTCGCCGGCGCTGTTGGCGGTCTTCAGCAGCAGGCGTTCACCACGCTCGGGACAGTGCTGACGCAGGACATCGGCATTGATTTCGACCGCGTCCCGAAGGCCGATTACCCTGGCCGGTCCGCAGAGGTGGTCTATCGGCAGGTGTGCGATGTCGATGCCGCGGTCAACATAATGAAGCGGGGCATCGACATGCGTCCCGGCGTGCAGGCTGGTCGAAATCGAGGACACATTGCAAGGTGCGCCGTCCGACATCCTGGAAAACCTGACTATCTCGACCGCGGGATCCCCCGGCCAGACCGTAATGCCGGTCGAAAGGGGAACTGAGACATCAATCCAATCCGACATCCTGGACTCCTGCAGAGCACACGGTCAGGTATCCTTCATCGAAAGCGATATCCTGCGGCGAACCGGATCGACCGCAAGAACCCTGACCTTGACCTTCTTGCCGACATTTACCACTTCCAGAGGATCTTTTACATACCTTTCCGACAGTTCCGAAATGTGAACAAGGCCGTCCTGGTGCACTCCGATATCGACGAAGGCGCCAAAGGCGGCGACATTGGTGACCTGACCCTCCAGAACCATACCCGGGACGATATCCTTGATTTCCCGGACGTCCTCGCGAAATGCCGGGGCCTCGAACGTGCTTCTGGGATCGCGCCCGGGACGCTTCAACTCGGCCGCGATGTCAACAAGCGTCGGCATCCCGACGGAATCGACCCCGCCGGGCTGTCCGCGGACGTACCTGGACAGATCAATCCTGCCAACCAGTGCCGGATCGCCGACCAGCCCGGCAACCGGAACGCCGATGTCGGCGGCCATCGCCGTGACCAGGTCGTACCTTTCGGGATGAACGGCCGATGCGTCCAGAGGATTTCGCCCGCCACGTATTCTCAGGAACCCCGCGCACTGCTCGAAAGCCTTCGGACCCAGCCGGGGAACCTTCAGGAGTTGTCGGCGATCGGTGAACTGCCCCTGGGCCTGCCTGAACGCCACAATCGACGTGGCAAGTGACGGACCGATGCCCGCTACCCGGGACAGCAGAGGCGCGCTTGCGGTGTTCAGATCCACGCCGACGCTGTTGACGCAATCCTCGACGACCTCGTCAAGCCTCTGATCCAGAAGGGCCGGCGAAATGTCGTGCTGGTACTGCCCGACGCCAAGCGAACGCGGCTCGACCTTGACCAGTTCCGCCAGCGGATCCTGCAGGCGACGCGCAATCGAAATCGCGCCGCGCACGGTCAGGTCCAGATCGGGGAACTCGGCCCTGGCGATGTCGGACGCCGAATAAACGCTGGCACCAGCCTCGCTGACCGCTACCGCCACCACGTCCTGCAACCCGGCGTCGGAAAGGGCCTGGCGGACAAACGCAAGCGCCTCGCGGCCGTACGTCCCGTTGCCGACTGCAACGGCGGTCGCGCGGATCTTTCGGGCCATGGCCACGATCACCGATGCGGCCTCGGCGGGATTGCGATCCGGGAATATGACGGCGCTTGACACGTAAGTACCGTCCGCGTTCACGGCGGCCAGCTTGCACCCGGTTCGTATTCCGGGGTCCAGGCCGATTACGGCCCTTGGGCCATAAGGCGCGGCAAGCAGAAGGTCCCGCAGGTTTGCCGCGAATACCTCGGATGCCTCGCGTTCACAATGTTCCGCAAGCGTTGACAGTACCTCGTTTTCCATGGCCGGAAACAGCAGCCGCTTCCATGCGTCCATGCACGCGAGCCTTAGCTGCCCGGCCCACGGGCTTGACGATTTCAGGCCGCAAATCGAGTGTATCTGTTCAAGTATTCCGGATGCGTCGATGCCGATGGACATCGAAAGAATCTCTTCGCGCGCCCCGCGTCGAATTGCCAGGAAGCGGTGCGATGGAATGGCTCTGACCGACTGGCTGAAACTGTAATACTGCTCGTACGGAGTCGGTTCGCCGGATTCCCTGACACGCTTTGGCGCCTGGGAATCGACCGTTCCGGAATCAAGCATCATGCGGCGGACCATCGCCCGAACCGCCGCGTTGTCGGAAACGGACTCGGCAACGATGTCGCGGGCGCCGGCAAGGGCGGCCTGTCCGTCTTCGACGCCCTTTTCCAGATTGACAAAGGCCTGGGCCTCAACGTCCGGATTGCCGTCACGCCCCTGCCGCGAAATCATTTCAGCAAGGCGGGCAAGGCCGCGTTCGACGGCAATGGATGCCCTGGTCCTGCGTTTCGGCTTGAACGGCAGATAGACATCCTCCAGCCTGGCGCGGGAATCGGCCGCCATCACCGCCTGGCGGAGCGCGTCGGTCAGGAGTTCCCTTTCCTGAAGGGATTCCAGAATGGCCGACCGGCGCTTTTCCAGTTCCTGCAGTTCCTGGCCGAGCTTCAGAACCAGCCTGACCTGAACCTCGTCCATGCCGCCGCTTGCTTCCTTGCGGTACCTGGCTATGAACGGAACGGTGGCGCCGGACTCCCCAAGTTCCAGCACCGCCATCACGCCAGGGCGCGCCAGCCCGGTAACCGAGGAAATCCTGGCGCAGAAGTCATTCATCTGTTCCGAAACACCCATCGGCGCCAACTCCCGTGCTTCCGAAATGGAGCGCCGATCATAAGCGGGACGGGACTGAAGTGGAAATCCGGGAAAGTGCCGGCGCCATTTCACGCAGTGGCGGACCGGTGTATAGTATGGCCCGTTAAACGGCGACGAACAGGCCGTCAACAAGGATTCCGGATGATGAATGGCCCCGACGACGCACCGGTTAAACACCCTGCCTGGGTGGAAGTCACAGTTACCGTGCCGAAGCCGGCACGGGACGCGGTCATAGGCTGGTTCATGGACAGGGGTTCGGCCGGCGTCCAGGAAGACTACCCGGGACTGTTCCCGGCCGAAGGCACTGGCCCGGTAACCAGCGGGGACCCCCGCGAATGGGCCGGCGAGGCCCCACCCAACATGACGGAATCGGTCCTGCTGCGCGCCTGGCTTCCACCACCGGTTTCCACCGAGTCGGCGGCGGCCGCTCTGGAATCGATGCTGAAGCAGCTTGAGGGACAGTGGCCAGCGCTTCGCGACGCGCAACGCCAGGTTCGCGAAATTGAGTCCATCGACTGGAACGCGGAATGGAAGTCGCACTGGAAGCCGGTTGAAATCGGCCGCGGATTCCTGGTCTGTCCATCCTGGGAAAAGCCCCCTGCCACGGATCGCAAAGTGATATTCCTTGATCCCGGGATGGCTTTCGGGACTGGAACCCATTTCACGACGGCAAGCTGTATCGAGGCGGCCGAGGACTGGTTCGACACGGTGGCCGACCGGTCAGGCGTGTCCGTTCTCGATGTCGGAACCGGTTCAGGAATCCTTGCCATCGCGGCGCTGAAGCTTGGCGCCAGGGACGCCTTCGGCATCGACGTGGATCCGGATGCCGCAAGGGAATCGATTCGAAACGCGGACGCAAACTGCGTCGCGGACAGATATGTCGGGACCGACCGGCCCCTTACCGGGCAGGAAGGCATGTTCCAGCTCGTCTTCGCCAACATCCTGGCGCAGACGCTGGTTTTCCTGGCCCCGAGGATTGCGGCAACCGTCATGCCGGGCGGCTGTCTGATCGCCTCGGGGATACTGCGGGAATACGAGGACGAGGTGACCGGGACATTTCTTGATCTCGGCTTCACGGTCGTATCGAAGCGACATGATGAGTCCTGGTCAACCCTGACTTTTCGCATGGACGGGCCGCGGGAATCCGATTGCGCCCCGCGCAGAGGTAACGCCAGACAATGAAACAGAACGGGTTGCTGTCACGAATCCTTCGCTATTTTTCCACCGATCCGGATCTGCCTCGAATCCAGGCGGACGACAAGGTCATCAAGCGCATGTTCGAATGGCGCAGGCTGAGCGTCTTTCTGTCGATCACGATCGGTTACGGAATCTATTACGTCGGCAGGCTGAACTTTTCGGTCGTGAAGCCGGCGATGCTTGACGAAAAGGTACTGTCGGCCACCCAGATGGGCATCGTTGACTCGGCACTCCTCTTCGCCTACGCGGTGGGCAAGTTCTCGAACGGCTTCATTGCCGACAGGGCCAACGTCAGGAAGTTCATGTCCTTCGGCCTGCTCGCGGTTGCCATCATCAACCTGATCCTTGGTTCGACCAGCATGTTCATCATGTTCGTGGCCCTGTGGGGCCTTAACGGATGGTTCCAGTCGATCGGGGCGCCATCCAGCATCGTTTCGCTGGCAAACTGGTATTCCCCCCGCGAACGCGGAACCTGGTACGGCATCTGGTGCACCAGCCACGACATCGGCGGCGCGCTGAACGTGATCATTACCGCCGTCGTGGTCGAGGCCCTTGGCTGGCGGTGGGGATTCTGGGGCACCGGCATCGTGTGCGGCATCTCCGGCGCCATACTTCTTCTGACGATGAAGGATCGTCCCCAGACATACGGACTTCCGTCGGTGTCGGAATTCAGGAACGACCCGTCACCGATCGCCAAGAAGTCCGATTCGGTCAAGAGACTGCAAATCGAGGTTCTGAAAAACCCGGCGGTCTGGACGCTCGGCCTGTCTTCCGCGCTGATGTACATCACCCGATACGGCATGTACGGATGGGCCATCGTCTTCCTTCACAAGACCCGCGGATATTCCCTGGCCGAGACCGGCCTGATGATGGGTGTGTTCTTCACTGCCAGCATGATCGGCGAGGCTCTTTCAGGATTGATCTCCGACGTCTTCTTCAAGGCAAACAGGAATGTCCCGTGCCTGATCTTCGGCCTGCTTGAAACCGCGTGCCTGGCCGCCTTCCTGATGCTTCCGGAAGGCAACCGTTTCCTGGACTACGCCTTGATGGGCGGAATCGGCGTCGCGCTGGGCGTCCTGGTCTCGTTCCTTGGCGGGCTGATGGCGGTCGATATCGTTCCGCCTCGCGCTGCCGGGGCCGCCGCCGGCGTTGTGGGCATGTTCTCGTACATCGGCGCCGGCATCCAGGGTGCCGCGAGCGGCTGGCTTATCGACATGGGCAAGACGGTCAGCGAAAAGACCGTGACAGTGTGCCCGAACGCCTTTGCCGACGCGTGCGGCAGCGTCGGAATCGACGTGGCTTCGCAATTCAATCCGGCGGCGTTCGGCAAGTTTTTCGAAGTGAAAACGACCGAAACCATTTACGACTTCACCGACGTGCTGCTGTTCTGGACGATCGCGTCCGGCCTGTCGGTGATTGCGGCCCTGTTCGTGTGGAACGCCGAAAAGCGTGCGCGCGGGGCTTGACGACGGGGGCGCCAGATGGATTTGCAGTCCGGCAGGCTCGGCGTGTTCGATTCCGGTTTCGGCGGCCTGACCGTCCTTTCCGAGCTTGTACACGCCTTGCCGGATCACGATTTCCTGTATCTGGGCGACAACGCCCGGTATCCATACGGGACCCGCAGCTATCAGGCGGTTGTCGAATTCACCACCGAGGCCATCGACTTCCTCTTCAGGCAGGGGTGCCCTGTCGTTGTGGTGGCGTGCAACACGGCGTCGGCCAAGGCACTGCGAACCATCCAGCAGCAGTATCTGCCGTCCAGGTGGCCCGACCGGCGGGTGCTCGGGATGGTAAGACCGTCCGCCGAAGTGCTGGCCGACCTTCCCCCTGGTGCGATTCCCGGAATCACAAGGCCCGGAAACGCGACGGGAACGGTTGCCATTCTTGCCACTCCCGGAACCGTCTCGTCACGCTCTTTCGTCATCGAACTGGAAAAGCTGGCCCCCGGCCTGAAAGTCATCCAGCAGGCATGCCCGATGTGGGTGCCCCTGGTTGAAAACGGGGAACTCGAGGGTCCGGGCTGCGAATACTTCGTCAGGAAATACCTTGAGCCGGTCCTGCGCGGCCCGCAGATTCCCGGCAGGATACTGCTTGCCTGCACGCACTATCCGCTTCTTCTGCCACGCATCAGGGAAGTGGTTCCGCCCGACATCGAAATCCTTACCCAGGGCGGAATCGTTTCGGCCAGGCTTATGGACTGGCTGGACAGGCATCCGGAATACGCCGGCAGGCTGACCGGAAACGGGACACGCGAATACCTTACGACCGACGATACAACCAGGTTCGACGAACTTGCCTCGATGTTTCTTTCGACCCCGATCATGTCGCGGCGGGTTCATCTTCCAAGACTGGACACTTGAACCGGACACCGCGTTTCCTGCATGATCCCGTCATCCAGATCCGGGCGGAACCGCGCGATGGAACTTTTTCTTAACCACGCATGCAACCTTCGGTGCACGTATTGTTACAACCATTCGCATTCGGTCAACCCTATGTCCACAGAGGTGATGGATCGCGCGCTTCAAATGGCTTTCGCTCAACCAGTCGATATCGTCAACATCGGCTTCTTCGGCGGGGAACCCCTGCTGAGCCCGGATCTTCTTTCAGATGGCGTTGCGCATGCACGGAAGCTGGCCTCGGCCGGACGACGGAGGATGCGCCTGATAATGACGACGAACGGTACCCTCCTGGACGGCCCCCGGCTGGATTTCATCCTGAAGAACAGGTTCAGGCTGGCAGTCAGCCTGGACGGCCCGGAACATGTGCACGACGCCCACAGGGTCTTTACGTCCGGACGGGGATCCCACTCCATTGTCGTTGCCAACCTTAAACACGCGTTGACCTTGAAGCCGGACATATCCGTGATATCGGTTTCCGGGCCGGACAATATCCGGCATGCCGGCGCCGCGCTTCGTTTTTCCGCATCGCTCGGGGTTCTTCGGCACCATCCGGCCATCGATTACGGGGCCTGCTGGGATGAAAACGCGCTCAGGCGCTTTGCCCGGGGGATTCAGGGCCTGGCGGACGCATGGGCCGACCTGTACAGGGCCGGAAATCCGGTTTCCGTGCCCCTGATCGATTCAAAGATCGCGCGAAACATAATCCATCCACAGGTCAGCCTGCCGCGGTGCGGATGCGGCGGGCCTGAATGGACCGTCGGACCTTCCGGGCGCATATACCCGTGCGACAGGATGGTCGGGCCTGATGACGGATCGGGACCGTTCATCGGTGACGTCTTTTCCGGGATCGACCCGCTTTTGCAAAGGGAATTCCTTGCCTGTCACCATTCGACGCCAGATTGCTGTGCCGGGTGTGCCGATGCGCACCGCTGCTCTTTCTGGGGAAGCTGCATCAAGTTCAACATGACCGGGCGCATCACATCGACACCGCCTCCGGAGCTGTGCCGGATGGAAAGGGCCATAATGCGGGCCGCCGACAGGGTTGCCGGTGAATTGTGGACGGAAGGCAACCGTGAGTTCATCAGGCGCTTCTACGAGGACGAGCGGGCACGGCTGGCGATGTCCAGATGCAACCCTTCCGGAGCCTGAAAGAATTTTTTCGCAGGATGTCGGAGGTCGTTCACCACCGCGACGAACCGTGCTAGATTCCGCACCAATTCACCTCGACAGGCGAGTCATGCGAAATTCCGTCGCCTTTGTGATTGCCCTGCTGGCGGCAAGCCACGCCGTTGCCCAGCCGGCGCCGCAACCGACAAAACAGCCGGCAGCCCCGGCACCGTCCCCTGACGGCCAGGGCGTTTACGGCCTTTACTGCAGCGGATTCGCCGCCGGAAGCGAAAAGATGTTCTCGGATATCGTCGAAATCATCGACCGGACATACCTGAACGCCGTGGTGATCGACGTGAAGGGCGACAGCGGACGACTCAGCTACAAATCCGAGGTTCCGCTTGCCAGGAAGTACGGGTCCGGCCAGGCAAAGATAAAGGATATCACCGGGTTGATAAGGACGCTGAAGGACAGGAACATCATTGCGATCGCCCGCATCGTGGCCTTCAAGGATCAATGGATGGCCGAAAAGAACCAGGCATGGGCCGTGCGCGACATCGACGGTGGCGTCTGGAAGGACAGGAAGGGTGCGGCGTGGATCGACCCTTACAACCGGAAGTACTGGGATTACCTGGTTGAAATCGCCGAGGAGGCGGTTCGGCACGGGTTTGTGGAGATCCAGTTCGACTACGTCCGCTTCACCAGCGACGGCGACACATCAAGATGCGTCTATCCGGCACGCACGAGGACGTCGAAGCAGGATCTGATCGCGCAGTTCCTGGAGTACGCATCAAGACGCCTGCGACCTTCCGGGGTGAAGGTTTCGGCCGACATCTTCGGCCTGGCCACCAGCACTCCCGGCGACATGGGAATCGGGCAGAACCTTGAAAAGATCGCGCTTAACACGGACATCGTCTGCCCGATGGTATATCCGTCCCATTACGGGGCGGGCAACCTGGGCATTGCCGATCCCGACAGGAACCCGTACAGGACGGTTTTCAGGGGGGTCTCGGACGGGATGGCGCGACTTGACGCGGCCGGTTTGAAAACCGTGATGCGTCCCTGGCTGCAGGCCTTCAGCATCAAAAACAGGTATGGAAAGGCCCAGATTGCCGATCAGGTTCGGGCCACCATTGATGCCGGTGCGCGTGAATGGCTTTTCTGGAACGCGGGCTGCGTCTATAAGCTCGAATGGTTTCAGGAACCGTCACTTCGAAGATGACGCCTTCATGGACAGGGTCAGGACGAAACTGGCCACCGGTTCCTGGCCATACCTGGACGGGACTGTCGCCACAACCCTGACCGGAAGGTTTTCCCGCTGCCCGGAAACGGCAACCCGATCCACGAATTCGCGAATTTCGGCAACCTGGTCGGTGGTGAAGTGGGTGTCGCCGTCGGCCCGCTTCAGGAACTGGGCCGAAAAGTCCTTGAAAACCAGGCTGATGCGGTATCCGCGCTCCTGCATGCGTGCAAGCGCGGGCAGCGCGGCGGTCACGTCGGCCGCAAGCGCAAGGGCGCCGAAGTAAAGCGAGCCCAGATGGTTCCTGGACCTGCGGCGCAAAGGAACCACCACGACCACCCTTTCGTCACCGGCCTCGACGATGCGCGGCCCGACGTGTCCGACAAGGGGAATCTTGAAGTGTCCGAACCACCACATCCACAGCCCGATCCTGGATTTTGCGGGCACAAGGTCAAGCAGCCTGTTTACGAACGCATCCATCCTGTTCTCCGGATACTCCGATTACGGCGATCGTTGCACCTGAATCGTCAAGCCCCAAGCGCGTTTTGCAAAAGGCTTTGAAATCAATGAACATTCAAGCCCAGACAAGGTTCGGCAAGGCGCCGCCGTCCTGGATGACGAATCAGGGCTTCGGGCTTGCCCCCGACTCCACCAGCGCCATGAGATCCCGCACCGAAAGGGTGATGTCCCGACTGTGGCGGAACAGGCCACCACCAATCAGGAATATGACGTCATTCCCGTAAAATCCCATCGAATCCGAGATGTTGGAAAAGTTCAACCCGCCGCCCGGGGCCGGAAACATCGGCTTCAGGCCCGACATCGGCATCCTGCATCCAGACAGGATCCCGACGCACTGCTTCCTCGAGAAGGAAAAGCGCCCGCCGAAACTCGGAAATATGACGGCGTCGGCGCATGCAAGCCGAAGGACCTGGCCGAAAAAGGCTCGTTCCGTGAAGGCGGGGGATGGCCCGACAACATAGGAACCGGAAAACGCCGGGTGGAAAAAGACCGGAAGTCCGACTTCCGCACTGGTCGCCACCGACCTGAGCATCGACAGGCCGGTCAGGCCGCCGGAAACGATGACCGCGCCGGCGCCGGCCCGACGCGCGAATATGGCCCGCTCAAGGGTTGCGGGACCGTCAGCCGTCACGTTGGGGATATAAAGACATCGGCGACCGGTTTCGCGGTTGGCCCTGTCAACCGCCTCCATGCATCTGGAAACCCTTTCCACGAAAGGCGAAAAGCGCTGGTCGGCAAGGCCGTGATCGTCCTTGATGAAATCGATTCCCCCAAGAGCGAATCGATAGGCCATGTCGGCCAGGGTATCCACGTCAAGTCCCATCGGCTTGATTGCGGAACACAGAAGCGGCCTGGAAAAGACTCCGACAGCCTGCCTGATTCCCTCGATGCCGAATCCCGGACCACGAAATATGGCGGCCTGGACCGCGGTTGGATTGATCGACTCGACGCGGACTCCGGGTTTCATGCTCGAATTGCCGAAGACGACGTTCATGAACTGGGAAAACTCGGTTCCGGCGGTCGCTTCATCGTATGAAACGGCGATAAGGTACCTGCGCATCCCCACTGGCAGACGGTAGCCCGGGATATCCGACAGGTCGCCGGTAACAGCCTGGTAAAGTTCGACCGACTCGACGCGACCCGTAATTTCGCCTTTGACGTAAGTGTCGGTGACAAGATCGTAAGGAAACTCGATCGTCTGCTCGACGGCCAGGGCGAAGGCCTGGGCCTCGGCATCCCCACGGTCGGTGGCAGGCAGGGAGTACCTGACCAGAAATCTGCCCATTGTTACAACGCCTCCGCCTTCGCCACCGAATGAACCGGCTCGACCCTGACGGCGCCAAGGTCAGCCAATGAAATCGAAAGATTCGCGCCAATCAGGTCTTGAACGGCGTTGACCAGTGCCATGGCGTCGAAACCGTGTTCACGCATCAAAGCCGCCCTTCCCGCGCCGTGGGACCACGTATCTTGAAGCCCAAGGCGGACAAGGGGCCTTCCGACCCCGGTTGACGCGCACCGCGAAGCCACGGCCGTCCCCAGCCCGCCGTCAACCAGATGGTTTTCGACCGTGACAATCCCCCTGGAGCCAGCACGGATGGCCTGGTCGATCAGGCCAGAAGCAAACGGCTTCAAAGTCGATATGTGTACGTGGGTGATGGACACGCCCCTTGCCTTCAGGACTGCCGAGGCACGCAGGACTTCCTCGGTGCAGATGCCGGACGAAAATACGGTCACCTCATCGCCAAGCGACAGGATGCGTGGGTGGTCGGCCCTGATCGGCTCGTCGGTCGGGAAAAGGCGCGGCACGTCACCGCGCAGCATCCTGACATACACCGGGCCGTCAATCGAATATGCCAGGTCAAGAACCGACTCGACCTCGGTCGCGTCCCCCGTTTCCAGAACCGTCATGTTCGGAAGGGAACGCATCAGCGCCACATCATCGATGGCCTGGTGAGTCGCGCCCCCCGGGGTCGTGATTCCGGGAAGGAACCCGAACATCTTCACCGGCAGGTTCGGATAGGCGACCGACATCGCAACCTGATCGAATGCACGCCGGCAGATGAAAACCGCAAAGGTGTGTACCAGGGGGATGAACCCCTCGCGGCACAACCCGCCGGCAACGGAAAGCATGTTCTGTTCGGCGATGCCGCAACTGATGAACCGCCGCGGATATGCGTCGCGGAAGCCGTCGGCCTCGCAGCTTCCGGTAAGATCCGCGGAAAGCACCAGGACATCGGGCTTGTCGGCCGCCCATTTGACAAGGTTGCGCCCATGCGGACGACTGACGATTTCCATCAGGACCCCCTCTTCGGCCATGCATCCAGCACAGCCTTGTAGCCGGCCTTTTCCTGCGGCGTCCTGAAACGCAGGTAATGCAGTTTCGGGGCGTTCTTACGCATCAGGTCAAGGCCGCGACACGGATCCGTCATGGCAAGCACGAAAAGAGGCCGACCGTCGGGCGCCCGCGAGCCGGCCTTCATGATCGCGGCCGGGTCATGTCCGTCAACCACGGCCGCCCTGGCCCCGAAGGATCGTATCCGGACATCGATCGGATCGATCCGCATAACTGAATCCACCGCTCCATCGCACTGCTGACCGTTGACATCCACGAACACGACCATGTTGTCCAGGTGGTGGTGTGCCATGAACTGGATCGACTCCCAGGTCATCCCGATCTGGAACTCGCCATCGGACATCATGACAACCACGCGGCCGGACGCGCCCTTCAACTTCCGTCCAAGTGCCATGCCGGCCGCCTGCGCCAGCCCCTGGCCAAGGGAACCGGTCATGACTTCCATGCCCGGGGAATGCTCGGCGCCGATCATCTCGACCGAAGAACCATCCCGGTTGAACTGCTTCATCCCCTGCGGCGACATCCGGCCCGTCTCGACCAGAAGCGCATAAAGAACAAGCGAGTAATGCGTCGGGGAAAGGATGAAGCGGTCACGGGCGTCGTGAACGCCGCCATTGAAGTCGGCGCCGGTTCGATACTCCGTATTGCCGTGTCGGGGCGTGCCGAGCCACGGACGTGGTTCGATCGGCCTGTCGGGCATGCCGATATTCATGAACCGGCCGTAAAGAGTGGCAAGCAACTCGGCGGACGAGCACGCCTGGCTCATGTAGCCGCCATCGTTGTCCAGGGTATGTTCAAGCACGGCCCGCCTGACGCGATCCGCAAGCAAGGCCACATCCACTTTCCATCCGCCAGCCATGTTCACCTTCCGCGGCGTCCCCGATGATAGTGCCACACACGAAAATGCATTGAAACGCAGACCTGACGGGCGGTCAACATCCGAAACCGATTTTCCTTTGGGACGGCAGGGGCTTTTGTTATTATCCGTCGCTGCATCCCGAACCCAATCGAGGTGACCATGAGAACGACCGCCTTAAGAAAGCCCGGAAGACACGCCCATTTCAACCAGATGACGGCAGCCGCGCTGGCCGCGATCGCGCTGGTGTCGTTCGGCCAGCCGCAAAGGGCCGACGCGTGCACGAACATCCTTGTCACGAAGGGTGCGTCGGCCGATGGCTCGACGATGATTTCGTATTCGGCCGACTCCCACGACCTGTACGGATTCCTGGACATCAAGCCGGCTGGAACGCATGAACCTGGAACGATGATTGACATCATCGACTGGGATACGGGCAAGAAACTCGGCCAGATTCCGCAGGCTCCGGTCACCTGGACCGTCGTCGGCAACATCAACCAGCACCAGGTTGCCATCGGCGAGACAACCTTCGGCGGTCGCCCGGAACTTGAGGGCCCGGCCGGGCTGATCGATTACGGCAGCCTGATGTACCTTGCCCTTCAGCGTTCAACTACCGCCAGGGAAGCCATCAAGGTGATGACCGATCTGGTGGCGGAATACGGTTACCACAGCACCGGCGAGTCATTTTCGATTTCGGATCCCGACGAAGTCTGGATCATGGAAATGATTGGCAAGGGCAAGGATCGCAAGGGGGCGGTATGGGTCGCCCGGAAGATCCCGGACGGATACGTTTCCGCGCATGCAAACCAGGCCAGGATCCGCCAGTTCCCGCAGGATGATCCGGAAAACACGATTTTCAGTCCCGACGTCATTTCCTTTGCACGGGAAATGGGATGGTTCTGCGGCGATGACCGGGACTTCTCGTTCGCGGACGCGTACGCGCCACCGGATTACGGCGCCCTTCGCTTCTGCGAGGCCCGCGTCTGGAACGTCTTCAACCACATCCGACCTTCGGAAAAGATTCCGGCCGACTTCGTGAAGGCGGTGCCGGGCGCAAGTCCGATGCCGCTGTGGATCAAGCCCGACAGGCCCGTCTCGGTCAAGGACGTGATGACGGAAATGCGCGACCACTTCGAGGGAACCGAATTCGACCTGAGCAGGGGTGTCGGGGCCGGCCCATTCGGGCTGCCGTACCGCTGGCGCCCGCTTCAGTTCAAGGTCGGGGAAAAGGAGTACTTCAACGAAAGGTCTATTGCCACGCAGCAGACCGGCTTCTCGTTCGTCGCCCAGTGCCGCGGGTGGCTTCCCGACCCGGTCGGTGGCATCCTGTGGTTCGGCGTCGATGATACGGCATCGTCAGTCTATGTGCCGATGTACGCGGGAATCACCGCGGCACCACGCGGCTTCGGGCGCGAATCCGGAAACTTCAACGAATTCTCGTGGGACTCGGCGTTCTGGGTGTTCAGCGCGGTTGCCGAAAAGGCGTATTCGCGATACTCGGACATCATCAAGGACATCCGCACCGTCCAGACGGAACTTGAATCTTCGTTTCACTCGATGGTGCCCCAGGTCGATGAAACGGCCGTAAGGCTTCACGGTGCTTCGCCCGAACTGGCCCGCGCATGGTTGACCGCCTTTTCCGCAACGGTGGGGGACGTCACCATGAAACGGTGGCGGGATCTGTGGGGCCGGATCATGGTCAAGTACAACGACGGAAACGTCAGGAACGACAAGGGTGAAATCGAGCATCCGCCGCTGCCGGACGAATGGTACAGGCGGATCATCCAGGAAAGGCCGGGCTTCTTCGAGGTCCTTCCGGTCGAGGCGGCCAAGGGCCCCTCGTGCCGCTGAATGCCGGGGTGAACAATGCAGGAAACAACGTCGGGTAATCGATTTCCAAGATCCTTCTGGACCGCCAACGTGACCGAGCTTTTCGAGCGCGGCGCGTACTATGCTATGGCGAGCTTCGTGGTCATCTACCTGGGCCAGCTCGGCCTGGGCGACTACTGGCCGAGCACGCTCAACGGCATCCTCTGGACCATCATCTACTTCCTCCCGATTCTTTCCGGGACAATCGCCGATCAGGTCGGCTTCAGGAAGTCGCTTCTGCTGGCATTCGTGCTGGTTGCCGCCGGTTACGCGTGCATGAGTTACCCGGTTCTGATTGCCGGGCACGAACTGTCCGATATCGTGAAGCCTGAAGTCACGGCATCCATGGACACCATAGTCGCGATTATTGCCGGCATTGTCCTTATCGGAATCGGCGGCTCGTTCGTAAAGCCCTGCATTTCCGGGACGGTCCAGAAGACCTCGGTCGGCCGCGCCACGCTCGGCTTCGCGATATTCTACATGGTCATCAACATCGGCAGCCTGTTCGGACGCGGTGCCTCCTACATCGTCCGGACAAAGTTCAACAACATCAGCCTGATCTTCGTGGTTGCCGCGGCATGCGCCATCCTGGCGCTGCTGGTTGTCGCTTTCCTTTACAGGGATCCTGAAAGCGAGACCGGGACTGGGAATGCCGCCAAGCCCCGCCGTTCAATCGGGGAAATCCTTCTGAACATGATCCTTGTGCTGAAGAACGTTCGCTTCGCGCTGTTCCTGCTTGTGTCGTCCGGTTTTTACTTCCTTTACGCCCAGGTCTATAACGTGCTTCCGCTTTACCTGAAGAAGGTCGTGGAAACAAACCCGGCCGTCGATATCTATACGATGGCCAACCCGATCGTGATCGTTCTGTTCCAGCTTCTGATCACGCGTTTGTTCGGAAAGATGAAGCCGATCAGGTCGATCGTCATTGGAACGGTAATCATCGGCCTGTCGATGGCAATCAACCTGGTTCCGGTGTTTACGTCGGGTGTACGCATCCAGGTGCTCGACCTGCTGCCATTCGGATCGGCGATGATCGTCCTGACGGTCGCCATGATTGCGTTTGGCGAACTTTTTACGTCCGCGAGAACCTATGAATACATCGGAGCGCTGGCTCCAAAGGGCCAGGAAGGCCTGTTCCTTGGATACGCCAACCTGCCGATGGCAATCGGCGCCCTGATCGGCGGCCCCGCCGGCGCGGCAATCTTCAACGAAATCATGGCAAGGGACGCCAGGGTTCTTGACAACGGACTGCTTGAACTGAATCCGATCAACAACGCCATCGGCTGGCTTGTCCTGATGGGAATCGGAATCCTTTCCGCGCTGAGCATGTGGCTTTACAACCGGTGGCTGATCAAGGTAAATGCGGCGCCCGAAAAGGCCTGAAAAGGCGACGACTTGCATACACGACCCAATCTGATATAAAATTGGCGACTGTCGAATCAGGGTTATGGCGTCCGGTTATGGCCGCCGATGGAGGATAGTATGAGCCAGATGCGATTCATGTTCCTGTTTGCGGCCATTTTCGGACTCGTTGTCGGTTGCGGGGGCGGCGACAAGGTTCCGACGGGGGATCTCGGACCGGTGGACTCGATTCAGTCTGACACCGCGCCGGATACCATTGTTCCGGAGGATATTCCGGCCGGTGATGTGCAGAACCACGACACCAACGTGCCGGACGTACCGGTGGGCGACGTGCCCGTGGGCGATGTGCCGGTGGGCGATGTGCCGGTGGGCGACGTGCCCGTGGGCGACGTGCCCGTGGGCGACGTGCCGACAGATGAAAACACCCCGGTTGACAATGGCGGCGACACGGTCACCGACTCGGTTGGCCCGGTTGCCTGCACCACGAACGCCGAATGCACGGAAGAACAGTTCTGCAAGGTCAACGCCTGCGGCGAACCCGGTCTGTGCGAACCGACGCCGGCCCTGTGCGTGGTTCCGCTGATATCCGAAAACCTCTGCGCGTGCGATGGACTTTATTACGAGTCCACCTGCTTCGCGAACATGGCCCGCACGAATGTCGCAAACGGCGCAAGCTGCGGTTCGGAAACGACATGCAGCGACAATTCGGGGTGCCAGGAACTGGAATACTGCCTCAAGTCAACCTGTGGTGCGGCAGAGGGATCGTGCTCGCTTAAGCCTCAGATGTGCCCGATCACTCCCAATCCGGTATGCGGATGCGATGGCGTCACGTATAACAATGCCTGCACCGCAGCCGCATCCGGCGCAAACATCGACTCAACCGGGGCCGCGTGCGCAACCGTGACGACGTGCACCAGCGACGCGGACTGCACGGTCGGTTTCTGCTTCAAATACAGTTGCGAGGCCGCTGCCGAAGGCACCTGCGAGACCAAGCCGCCGTTCTGCCTGGTCATTGGCGACGGTGTCTGCGGTTGCGACGGCAACAGCTATACGAACGAATGCCTTGCAAAGAAGGCCGGCGTTTCGGTTGATCCGACCGGGGACGCGTGCGACGCGACCGAAACGTGTGCGTCCAACGCGGACTGCACGTCAACACAGTACTGCAAAAAGACAACCTGCGGCGCCGCCGAGGGCGTGTGCACCGCCGTGTCGATCAAGCCGTGCAGCGATGTGGAAGATGCGGTCTGCGGATGTGACGGCGTCGTCTATCCGAACGCCTGCAAGGCCGCCAAGTGCCGTACGAATACCCAGAAGATCGCCGCCTGCACCAGCACGGACACATGCTCCGTAAAGGATACCTGCCTGCGTGGTGACTACTGCCTGTCCGCGAATTGCGGAAGCGGCGTCTGCATGCCGGTTCCGAAGGCCTGCGAAACCGCCACTTACCAGGTTTGCGGCTGCGACGACATTACCTACAAGAACTTCTGCGAAGCGGCCAAGGCCGGTGTCAGCATCCAGGGCGAAGGCCGTTGCGGCATCCTCTGATTATCGCGCCCTGAAACCCATCATCAACGTTGACTACGCCTTCGCTGAAGCATCAACGTGATTGCAGGCGGGCGAATTTTCATTCGCCCCTACCGATCGTGGGACGGATCGGGCCGGCCCATAAGTGCTCCGGTGAGGCCCCTCGAACCGGACACTTCATGGCCGGCCACAGGCACGACTGCGTCACTCTTCGAGCGTTCGGTTGCTCCACGGGCGGGCGAATTTTCATTCGCCTTACGGATTGGGCAGGACCGCGACGGGCGCCTGATCACGAAGGCGGGCCACAGGGACGGGAATTGATTACATCTTGACCTGGTAAATCATCGATCCCCTGGGATACGGGGCAAGACGGGCCTTGATCTCGTCAAGGTGGACAAGCGCCTTCTTCGAACCAGTCACGAAATCGTCAACCATGGCCCTGGCGGCTTCCACATTGCCGGTGGCCTTGACCGAAACGACATCGCGCATCAGGGTCTTCACGACCGCCGGAACAAGATCGAACTTCATGTTGAACAGTCCCTTGCGCGAACCGTCCGCACCGGCCACATCGACCCATTCCAGGGCGCCGGCGTCCATCAGCCTGCCGACGATTACGGCGGAAAGCTGGCTGTAAGGCTTCGGGTTGCCGTCAGGCGCAAACAGGCCCTGCGACAGATGTCCGAATGACCAGACCAGCGCGTGGGTGTAAAGCTGCCTTGCCTGGGTCTCGTCAATCACGCCGGCTTCCTGAAGCAGCGGCACATAGAACCACGAGCCGGTCTGCGCCTTCAGTTCCTCCAGAACAGTTGCCAGGCCGCCGCCGAAGATCTGGCCCGCACGCTTGCCGTCGATGCGGAAGTCCGAATACGGTCCAAGGTTGTGGGTGGCTTCATGAAGGATGATGTCGATCAGGGCAATCCTCTGCTCTTCCGCGTAGAAGGCCATCGTGTCGGGCGCAAGCAATTCCGCGGCCTTCTTCTTCGCCAGTTCGCGGCTGTCCGGATCCTGGTACAGGTTGGTCATGACGACCGTCCTGCTTCCACCACGTTCGACGACGCTTCCCCAGTTGGGCAGGGACTGGCCGATTGTTGCGCCGATTCCCTTGCGCGCATCGCCGGCATTCATGATTATCTGAATGAAATCGGGCATCTGGAAACTAACCTGGCGCGGCTTGTAGTCAGCAGTCAGTTCCCCGAGCGATTCCTCCATCCTTGAACGCAGCGGATTCAGCTTGTCCTGCAGTTCAAGCGAGCCCTTGTCGATCAAGGCGAAGGAAGTGTGGAAACCGGCCTTCTGCTGGCACAGGTCCCAATAGACTTCGTCCGGGCCAATACGAAGGTAAAACTTCGAGTTCGTGGCGTTCATGGCAACCCAGGCCTCGTCGGCCGGGTTCCAGTCGTTGCTGCGGAATGATCCGGCCGCCGCCGCAAGATACGTCGCGAAGGCATCCTCGCCGACCTTCTTCGCGAGTTCGGCCGCCTTGTCCAGTTCGGCCGCGACCTCGTTCATCGGCCCGTCATAAACCTTGTTGATTGGGACGGCGGCGAAGGATCCGTCTTCCGCCTTGCGCACGACGGTGAACGGATCCATCAGTTCCGTGGCGTTCGGCAGGGCCTGCAACCTGGTACAGAGTTCCAACTCATGCTTTTCGTCGGCGGGATAGGTCGTATAGACCTGACCCGGGAAGCCGGACCCGGCGTTGCAGAAGGGATCGTCGGCCGTCCCCGGGGCCTCGCACCATGGACCGTTGTTCCGCATGAACAGGGCGCGATCATCGGATCGCCATGAAGCCAAATCCTTTTCGTAAGTCGCCGCCCCGCGCTGAAGCCTGTGAAGCCGGTCGGTCATCGCGGCGGCGTTCAGGACGTGCGTGACAAGTTGCTTCTCGTCGGGCGAAAGACCGGACAGATCGGACATGACGAGCGTCGGACGGCCCTGGGCCAGTTCCCTGGCGACCGCCTCCTGGCGGCGACGCTCCGACAGATCGCGGATCAGCCGGTCAAAATCGGCAGTAAAGGCGCCGTCCCTGACCCACTTTCCAAGATCCCCGGAAACTCCGGTGACGACCAGTTCATCCGGGTTCAGGACACCGGGATCGACCTGGTCCGAAACCCAATAGACAGAACTGTCGGCGGCCGCGGCCAGCCTGTTGAAATCGTCCCGGGAAAGCGGCGGAAGCTTCTCGACCGGATCTCCGCCCCTGTCGGAAGGATTGGAATCAACGGCGGCGACCGGCGCCTGTTCAGACCCGCAGGAACCGGATTCCCCGCCCTTTTCGCAGGAGACTACAAAAATCAGCAGCACGGCTGCCGCAAGAACCGGTAACGCTTTCATGAGGTCCTCCAAAAGGTACTGCCTTGATTCCGCGATCCAGACCGCGGACATCGGATATTAACCCGAAGCACGCACACTATAAATACCAAACGGGACTACGATATGATCGGGCATCCCCGACGGTGGGCGAAATGACAAGCAACCGCGAAAAGAAACGTATCGTCACAAAGGGCGTGCGCGACCTTGTCTCGCGCGGCGGCTGGGACACGCGACGCTTTGAATCCGGAACGACCGGAATTGTCGAATCCGCCCGCAACGAAATCCGTGACGCCGTGGTCGATGCTCTTTACTCCCAGGCCGGGCTCTGCCGGGACTGTCTGGACGCCAGACAAAAAACTGGCGACCCGACCGCCTTATGCGACAGGCACATGAATGAAGCCCTGGGTATGACCTGAAATCAGCGGAAGAACAGCGCGTTTGAATAAATCCAGGGGTATTGCTTGTCCGCCACCCAGGCCATGTCGCCAAGATCGGTCGCCAGGTGTTTCGGGGTCATCCAGACCTCGATGCGATAGACTGCCGGACCGTCAACGACGTGTTCGAACGTCCAGCCCTGCCCAATGACTTCCCGGACAACGCGGGAACCGCCGTCGGCATCAATCTTGATAAGCTTCGTCACGATTTCGGTATCCGCGGGATCGGAAAACCTTTCGGTCGCCCATAACGGCTTCGTGATGGACGGGGTCCTGAAATAGATCTTCGCATCGGTGTATCCGGTCGCCTCCTGGCCCATTTCCAGCGCCGCCCCGTCAACAACGGCGAAGAAATCAAATCCCTGCGGAATGCCCATGATATCGAACGCCGAGTATGAACGCCCCAGTCCGACGGCATCCCGGATGGCCAGGTAATCGGTTCCGGTCGAAGACACCAGCGCGTGGTTCGAAGCCCATCGAAGGCTTCGCCGATAGCTGTCGAACCGGTCTCCGTCGCCAAGAATGGCCGGGCCACCCTTTGCAAGCAGCCGGGCCAGGTTCGGATAAGTCTCAATCCAGTTGTCGCCGCAGGTCTCGGCCGACTCGCACAGGGCAGGAAGTTCCACGTTCCTGTGAATATCGGTCGCAAGAATGTGGCCCAGCCTGATACTCTTGACTGACTCGTCAAACTTCAACGGGTCGTTTACGACCGGCTTCAGGACAAGCATCATCGCAAGATCCGGGTTTGGCGCGTCCTCGTCGCTGGCCATGAAACGGTCAAGCTGGAAAAGGATTTCGAAGTCCTCCAGAATCCCCATCAGCGCCGGATGGAAGTTGAAGATCTCGATAAGATCCAGCGGCAGTTCCACAATCCGCTGAACCGAGAGGTCCTTCTGTTCCGGATGACAGACCAGGCCCCAGCCACCCTGGGCATGAACGGCGGCAAGCGCTGCCTGGGCCTGCTCCAGCGGCGTCGAATCCTCGAAACTGGTGTTGAACACGATATCCGGAATCGGGGCGGCCATGCCGATCGGCATCTGCTTGCTGCCCTCGGTGCCAAAATACACAAAGACGTGATCGACAGGCGATTCGGCCGGACATTTCATCCGGTTGGCAACCTGCCGATCCTGGGCATCAAGAACCATCTGGTCGCCGGAATCCGGCCGGTAATGAAGCGCATTCTCGAACGTCTGATCACGAACGTCGCCTGGATGATCGGTCTGGAAAAGGAATTCCATTCCAGCAGCGCACGCGGCCAGGCGGTATTCATCGACACAGGCCACCAGCATGCTTTCGATAATCGCATCCCTGCAGGCATTGATGTCGGCCTCTTCAACATAGGTTGTCGAGCAGGCCTCGATTTCGGGGGACGTGATCTCCTCGTGATCCGGGAAACATCCGTCATGCGACCAGCGGGAATGCAGGTGCACAATGCCGTTCATATGGACGTATCCACGGTTCTCGGCTCCGAAAGGCAGCGGAGGCGTCACCGGCGGATACCAGATTTCGGGCGGGACATCTGTCTGGGCATCGGACGGTCCGTTATCGGCGGCATCATCAACGGCATCATCAATGGCATCCCCGGAACCCTCATCCATCACGGAATCGGAACCGGTGTCGCCGGGATTAGTGTCAAAAATCGTATCCACACCAACCGGAAGATCGCCGACGACATCGACGGACGGATTATCCCCGTTGCCGCACGCCACGAGCAACGAAAGCAGCATGATTGCAGGAACAGCGAATGACTTCATCTTCCACCTCTCCAGATTTCACACAAGACGGAAAATCCAGGCTCCCAGGGAAGGATGCCAGACTTCTTTCCGGCATTATGCTCCCAAAATGACACACATTCGAAAGATACCTGGCAGAAGTCGAGAAAAATCGACCACTCCGGCTACTTTCCCTTTCGAACCAGGTCAAGGACGCCGCCGTGGGCGTACCGGACTTCCTCGATTGTATAAACGGCCTGCGGGGCATGCTCCTTAAGCACTTGAAGGAACTCGGGAACCCTCTTGCGCCGGACGTTGCTTAAAAGCAGATAGACCTTGCCGTCCTTGCCCTGACCGTCGATCTGGGTCACCCCGAAACCACGGTTGCGCAGGTTGTTGACCACCGCGTCGTTCTGCCTGACCGTGATGACCCGTATCATCCTGTTTCCAAGCCCGATCAGGTGCTCGACATATACACCGACCAGCGTGCCCGTCGCGAACCCCCCGGAGTACGCGAATATATACACCGGGTTATCCTTGATTGAGGTAAGAACCTGGCTGATTGCCAGGATGAAAATCGTAACCTCCACGAACCCAATCCCAGCCGCAATCACGCCATGGCCGCGAACCGCGAAAATCTGACGCACGGTTCCAAGTGAAACGTCACAAACCCGCATCGCGAAGACCAGCAATGCGCCACCAATCACGTCAAACATCGAAAATCTCCACTCACGACAAGACCACTTCCAGCGCCACGGAACCGAATCCTCGACACGGGAACAATAAATATGCTATTTCCAATCCGTTTTGAAAACCCCCGGAGGGCGTTGATGGAACACCAGGGTTCAAACAGCAAGCTGCTTCCCGAAAATGCTTACCGCAAACTGAACGCCGGCGAGGAATACAAGCCGATCGTCGGGCCGGCGGCAGGCATGACCGAAGTCTCAAGGTGGTCGCTGACCATGGCAGTCATCATGGTGGTGATCTTCACCGCGGCCTGCGTGTATATCGCGCTGCGTGCGGGCAGCGGGATCGAGGCGGCCATCCCGATCGCGGTCGCGGCCATCTTCTTCGGGCGGCTCAAGAAGGTCAAATCCAGCATTCTTGAAAACGTCATCGTCCAGTCGATCGGCCAGGCCTCGGGCGTCGTGGCGGCCGGCGCCGCGTTCGTTATCCCGGCGCTTTACATCAACCAGGTCAAGCCCGAATGGTGGCAGATATTCCTGGCCTGCTTCATCGGTGGAACCCTGGGCGTCGTCCTGATCATTCCGTTGCGAAAGTTCTTCGTCGCCGAACGCCATGGCGAGCTTCCGTTCCCGGAAGCGACCGCCGCAACCGAGATCCTTGTTTCGGGCGAGTCGTCCGGCGGTGGTGCCGGAAAGATCCTGCTTGCATCGTTCGGCCTTGGGGCCGCCTATGACTTCATGGTCGAGGTCGTCCACGCCTGGAACCCGGCCCTTTCGACCAAGGTCGTCATGGGTCGCGCGGGCGAATGGCTTTATAACTTCCGAATCGAGCTGAAGATGCAGGCCATCGCCGCATTGTTCGGGCTTGGTTACATCATCGGACTGAAGTACGCGGCCATCATTTTCGCCGGATCGGTTCTTGGTTACGTCGTGATGGTTCCACTGATTTATCTGGTCGGCGGGGGAGCCGGGGCGTTCACGTTCGCAGGCGTCAGCTACAACGTCGCAGCGATGTCGGCCGGTGAAATCTTCGCCGCTTTCGTCAAGCCGATTGCGATCGGCGCAATCGCCACGGCCGGCATCATCGGCCTGATCCGCATGGGAAAGATTATCGCGAAGTCCGTCAGCCTCGGGTTCAAGAGCATCGGCAGGCGCGGCGGACCGGCAATCGTCGCCGAAAGGACCAACCTGGATCTGGCCCCTGCGACAGTTCTTCTGATCCAGGGAATCAGCACGCTTGCCATGGGTGTCCTGTTCTTCATCGTATGCATGACCGTCGGCGGTTACAGCGTAGGTCAGTCGGCGCTTTTCGCGGTGATCGGGATGGCCATTGCCGGACTGCTGACGTTCCTGTTCACGCCTGTCGCGGCCGAAGCGATCGCAATCGTCGGAACCAACCCTGTTTCGGGAATGACGCTGGTCACCGTTATCATCAGCTCACTGGTGATGGCTATGGTCGGACTGAAGGGATCGGCCGGCATCTTCGTCGCCCTGATCATAGGCGCCGCCGTGTGCACGGCGTTGTCGGTATCGGGCGCCCTGATTTCCGACTTCAAGATCGGTTACTGGATTGGCGCGACGCCGCGCAACCAGCAGAAGTGGAAGTTCCTGGGACTGGCAATCGCGTCGCTGGTTGTCGCATTCGTCATTCCTGTCATGGATCAGGGATATAGTTTCCTGATTGAACAGAACGGCGTTATGGTTCCGAACCAGGACGTGCTGCCGGCGCCGCAGGCGAACATGATCGCTGCGGTCGTCAACGGACTGATGCAGGGCGGGCAGCAGCCATACCTGCTGTACGGACTTGGCGGGCTCGTCGCCATCCTGGCATACCTGGCCGGAATTCCGCCGCTTGCGTTCGCCCTTGGCATGTATCTGCCGATTTCCATCAACTTCGCCACGCTCGCCGGCGGCTTCATGGCCTGGATCGTCGGACGCAGCGGAAAGACCGATGCTGAAAAGCAGTCCCGTGCCGGACAGGGCACCCTTATTGCATCCGGCATGATGGCCGGCGCCGCAATCTGCGGCATCGTGGCGGCGGTTCTTCGCCTGGACTGGACCGGATACGCAATCAGGTTCCTGTCCGTCGGCGAAAAATTCACGATCGGGAAGGCTGCCAGCGGCGCCGAGGTCCTTAACGGGGAAGCCGCCGCATGGTATGCCGGATTCGAAGGCCAGCTTCTTGGATTCGCGATGTTCGTCGGCCTGATGATCGCCACGTTCCTGCTTGCCCGCTGGGGTGCCAGGATGGAGATGAAGGGCAAATAGCCACGTTTCCAGTGGCCCGATCGAGCATATTGAAACCAATCGACGCTTTTGCGGATGCGCTTGAACAGGAGCCCTTTTCCGTGACCCGCGCCAACTCATTGGCTCCGTCCCAATCACCTTGCGCAATGAGGTTGAGATGAACTGCACATTTTCGCGCGAAGCGGCCATCGAACTGCTGCACCGTCACGTCAAGGGTCCGAACATGATCAAACACTGCCTTGCGTCCGAGGCGGTCATGCGAGCGCTTGCGACCCGAGTCGGGGAAGACCCCGTCAAATGGGGCATGGCCGGACTGCTGCACGATCTGGACGTGGAATCCCACAACGACCTGTCGGTTCACACCACCGAGACTGTGCGAATCCTGAACGGGCTGGGGATTGACACGGAAATCGTCGATGCGATCCGCCTGCACAACGAGATGGCCCATCCCGGCGAAACCAGGACGACCACGTTCCAGCACCTGCTTGCGGCCGGGGAAACGATTACCGGTCTTATCACGGCGACCGCCCTGGTCTATCCGGACAAGAGGCTGGCCAGCGTTAAACCGAAAAGCGTCCGCAAACGCATCGGCGAAAAGGCGTTCGCCGCCGGCGCCAACCGCGACATCATCCGCGAATGTGAACTGGCGGGCATTCCGCTGGACGAATTCTGCGACATCTGCCTTGCAGCAATGCAATCGATTTCAGACGACCTGGGCCTGTAAGGGCGAATGAAAATTCGCCCGCCGGGGAAAGCGGGATGGATTTGATCAGCGACGGCCCTTCAGGGCCTTCAGGCTGCTCTGGATCAGGTACCAGGCCAGGAAAACGATGACCAGGCCGCCAACCCAGTGCCAGCCGAACCACGACGGCGGATTCGGGACAAGCTTCACTTCGAACGTGACCAGGATCGCCAGGATGATGCCGATCAAGGCCTCGCCGGCGACGAAGCCGGAAGCGACCAGCAGCCCGCGATTGTTGACCGAGTCGCGGATCGTGGCCAGCACCCCTTCCCTGTCGGTCGCCGCCTTCACTTCCTCGAAGCCTGCCGCGCGCCTGTTGACAATCTGGTTGCCAATCCACTGAATCACGCCACCGGTGAAGATCGCGACGATGGTCGGGAACGGAAGGTACATGCCCACTGCCACCAGCATCGGGCTGGGAACGCCGACGCAGATAAGGCCGATCGCCATGAACACGCCCATCAGGATCAGTTCCCACGGGAGACTGCCGGAAATGATGCCCTTGGCGGTGGTTGCCATCAGACCGGCCTGCGGGGCCGGCAGTGAATCGCTGCCGATTCCGCCGGGGGTCGTGTTGTGCAGCAGGGAAATGACGGAAACCAGGAACAGCGAAGCAGCGAGCACGCCGATTACGCCGCCGATCTCCATGCGCCACGGAGTTCCGCCGAGCATGTGCCCGACCTTCCAGTCCTGGGCCATGTCGCCGGCGACACCGGCCACGCAGCATACGACGGTCGCGACGCCAAGAACGGCGAGGACGCCGACCCGCATCGTTTCCGTCATCGTCTTGCCATCGGCCTCGTATCCGCCACCCATGCCGAGCAGGACCAGGAGTCCTGCCGCAATCAGCAGCGTGGAAAGGGTCAGGCCGGAAATCGGATTCGAGGATGAACCGATAATCGAGACCAGGAAGCCGGCAACGGCGGCGAAAAGGAACGCCATGATGGCCATGACGACGGTCACGACCAGGGAAACCACCGCGCTCTTGCACAGCAGCCAGTACAGAAGGAACATCGCAACGGCCATCAGCGCGACAGCCAGGAAGACCAGCTTTATGTTGATGTCCTTGTCGGTTCGCAGCACTTCCTCGCCGCCTGCGCCGGCGCCCTTCAACCCGCCGATTGACCGCCCGATACCCTTGACCAGGCTGTTACGCATCTTGAAGAGCGTATAGAAGGCGCTGACGATCATCGCGCCGATCGCGATCATCTTGATCTTGCTGCCGTACAGCGAGGAAAGGCCGACAAAGCCTTCCCCGCCGCCAAAAAGGACGCCCCAGTTTCCAGCCGACACGAGGCTGTTCAACTGACTGCCGAAACCGGCATCGTTGGAGGCCATGATGAACAGCATTATCGGCATCAGGAACATCCAGCCGAAGACACCGCCGGCGGCCGTGATCGCGCCGTACTTCGGTCCGATGATGTATCCGACCGCAAGGAAGGCGGGCGAAGGCTCGGGGGAGAAATACGGGAAGGCCCCCTTTGACTCCGAACCAAGCTTGAACGCGCCGCGGGCCGAACCGCCGATGAAAGGAATGCCGTTGCCGTTCTTGAAGAATTCGATCAGCCCCGCGACACCCATCGCGGCAAAGACGCTGGCGGCGCCGGACTGGCCGCCCTGCCCCGCCTTCACGATTTCGGTGCAGGCCTGGCTTTCCGGGAACGGCAGGCTCGTGTCTTCCATGAACGTCCTGCGCAACAGGATCATCAGGAAAACGCCAAGCAGGCCGCCGACGGCCAGGAGTGCCGTTGCAAGCCACCAGTTGGCGGAAAACACGTTCATGTTGTCCCAGACGCCGACGATGATGAATGCCGGAATCGTGAAGATCGCGCCCGCTGCCAGTGCCTCGCCGACCGCGCCGGTGGTTCTGGCGATATTCTCTTCAAGGATGTTTCCCTTGAACAGCCGCAGCACGGCCATTGAAATGACGGCAGCGGGGAACGTGGCCGCCACCGTCATGCCGGCCTTCAGGCCCAGGTAGGTATTGGCCGCGCCCAGGATGATGGCCATCAGGGCACCAAGAACCAGCGGCGGAATGGTCAGTTCCTTCATGCTGGTCTTCGGGTCAACGTAAGGCTTGTATTCCTTCGCCATAAAGGTCTCCTTGTCCGAAGCGATGAATCGGAAATCCTTGCAGAACGGAAGGTAACGCGGCAACTGCGGAAATGTCCAGTCAAAAACTACTTGTCGGAACCACGGATCATCTGGATACTGGAGCATCCTTCCAACGGACAATCCATCGTCATGATGCTGCCAAGCGAAATGCTCGCGGTGCAGTTGTACACAAGGGACAGGGTAATGTCGTAACGGCCCGGTTCGGTCTGCGAGAATGTTCCGTTCGTGGTTCCAGTCGACCGCAACTTGATCTTGCCGTCGCATCCGTTCTGGGGTACGAACTCATAACCCGTACCGATTGGCACCAGCAGGCACGTCGAAACAAGGACCGTCCAGTTTCCCTCGGACTCGCTGCATGTGCCCGCATAAACCGGCATGCACTGACCGTCGTTGCAGGACCAGCCTTCCTGACACTGGAAATCGAACCAGCAGTTTTTCTCGATGACCGGCATGCACTGGTTCCATGTCCCGTTCGACCTGCACTCCAGCCCCGAATCGCCGCAATCGGCATCCACAAAGCATTGACTGCGGCTGCGGCAGGTCCCGAGCGGCCCAAGTTCCGTATCGCAGTACTCGTCATCATCACAATTGGAGTCAGCGCTGCATACACCGGAAACGGACAACGAACACCTTGTCCAGTTTCCGTCAAACACGCACTGTTCAAGAGCGCCGCAATCCGAATCGGCCCCGCACTCGTTCGCATACTCACAAATGTTCCTGGGTGTGTCCGGAACGCAACGGTAGCCAAGTTCGCAATCGGCATGAATCTGGCAATTTCGACCGTCAACGCACTGTCGATAGGTGCCGTTGGACTCACAGACGAAGTCAGCCGGACAATCCCAGTTGTTGTCGCATTCGTTGCGTGACTTGCACGTGCCCACACCGATAAGTCCGACGTCACAAAACTCCGTTGTCCCGCAATCACGATCGTCGTTACATATCGTCGGATTCCAATCGAACTCGCACTCCTTCCAGTTCCCCTGGTCAATGCAGGTCGAATTGGTTCCGCAGTCGGAATCGGACTGACATGTGCTTGCGTACGCGCACGTGTCCGGATCCGCGGCGGCATTGCACATGTACCCGTACTCACAATCGGAATCGCCGGAACAACCCACTTCAAGTGACTTGCAGACGTTCCAGTTCGGCCCCGGAACGCAGAGTTCATTCTCGGCACATTCGCTGTCGATATTGCACTGGCTGGTCAGAACGCACCGGTTATGCGGCTGGGCATACACGCACCTGAATCCATATCCGCAGTCTTCGTGCCATGTACAGGGGTTGTCTTCCACGCATACCATGTAAAGGCCGTTTGATTCGCATACCCACCCGGCAACGCAGTCCGAATCCAAGACGCATTCGTTCCTGGTCCTGCACGATCCGACCCCCAGAACCACTCCGTCACAATAGCTGTCCGGCGGACAATCGGCATCCCTTGAACACACGTTGACACCGACCCTGCATTCCTTCCAGTTCTCGACCTGTCTGCATATCTGGCCGAAACCACAATCATCGTTGCTGGAACACGTGCTGGCCCACGCGCAGACGGTCGGATTCACGGCGATATTGCAGCGGTAATTGAAGTTGCAATCCGAGTTGACCGCGCACTCGTCGGTCGGAATCTCGCAGACGTACCACTGCATGCCGGGAACGCACCGTTGACCGGCGGGACAATCAGCGTTAAGCAGGCACTCGTTTGCATTTCTGCACACCAGCCTGGCACTTGGATTCTGTTCGCATGACATCCCGTACCGACAGTCAAAATCCACCCGGCACTCGTCGGCCTTCAGTGCGCATGTATTTCTGGGGGAGCCTATCCGGCAGTAATAGTCTTCCGGACAATCCGAGGCGACGGCACACTCGTCAGGCAATTCCACGCAGACATTGTTGAGGCCGTTGAACCTGCATTCGGAACCCTCCGCACAATCAGCCGTGGTTGAACACTGATCACGCGTGTCACAAGTTCCAAGGCTTCCAACAACCTTCCTGCAATACATGTCAGGGGAGCAATCGGAATCCGAGGAACACGAGTCGGCACCGAACCTGCATTCCTTCCAGTTATTCACCTGCTGGCACGAATATGCGAAATTGCAGTCGCCGTTGACGTGACATGTCGATGCCCAGACACACGCATTGACCAAGCCACCGCTGTCGCACCTGTAATTGAAGGCACAGTCTGCGTGGCTCCCGCACTCGTCAACCGGCGGCAGGCACTCGTTCCAGTTGCCGACGTTGGTGCACACGGTCGTTCCAAGGCATTCTTCATCTGAGTCACACTGGTTCACGTCACGGCACACCCAGCGGCGAGCCCACGTCTGGACACAGGCAAATCCGAAACCGCAATCATCGGCGGTCAAGCACTGATCCGGTGCCCTGAAGCAAATCCGATACACTCCGTTGCTTCCACATAGATAGTCGTCGCCGCAATCGGCGTCGGCAGAACACTCGTCCGGGAGAGGAAGACAATCCATGAACACTCCGTTGGACGAACATGTGAAATAACGCGGGCATTCATCATCGAACGCACACTTGTCGGAATCCGGGACGCATTCTTTGTACACACCGTTCGATGTGCAGACAAAGTACTGTGGACAATCGGTCGCAATGGCGCATTCATCGGGCCTGGGACGGCATTCAAGGTGAACGCCGTTCGTCACGCACTGAAAATGAAGCGCACAATCGGAATCGGTCGCACACTCGTCGGGATCCGGCACGCAGATGCGCCAGACATGGTTGGTGCCGCATGTATGGTACGGCGGACAGTTTTCGTCCTCGTAGCACTCGTTCCTGGTCTTGCAGGAACCGACGCCAAGAACCTTGTCGGCACAATACATGTCTTCGGGGCAATCGCCGTCCCTGGTGCACGTATTCACTCCGGTTCTGCACTCCTTCCAGTTATCGACCTGCCGGCATGTCTGGAAAGTTGAACAGTCGTCCTTGTCGTCACAGGTACTCGCCCATGCACAATAAGAAGGATGAACGTCGGTGACGCACCTGAAATTGAAGTCGCAATCGGAATGAACCAGACAAATCGGCGGCTCGACAACGTCTTCTGCATCAATCACGACATCGGATCCGTCATCGGGATCGGTCACTTCGGCTCCGAAATCAACCAAAACATCTTCATCTGCATCGATATCGACACTCAGGACACCATCCGGCGTGACGTCGACGACGTCATCAAATGCGGTGTCGGAATTGATGTCGGCGTCATCGCTTGAAGTATCCGCCTTCAAATCGCCTGTGGTGTCCTCCGGAAGATCGGCCGCGGCATCCAGGCCGTCCAGATCCGAAACGTCGTGCCAGACGTCGGACTGAGTATCAGCCGCGATATCCTCACCGACGACCAGGTCACCCGCTGAATCAAACCCGCCCTCGTCAAGCCTGGAACCTGAGTCCTCGGCAACATCGACGTCGCAATCGACCTGACATTCGGATGAATCAACTACTGAAGCTTCGTTTGATGTTTCATCGGGAATCACATCGAATATCGGGGACGAGCCCGAGGCGCATCCGACGGAAACCAGAACCGGCAGCAGGAGTGCCAGGACATTGAATTCACGAACAAATACAGGCATGGGATTAAACTCCGTGTAAAACGGCCCCGGATGCGGGGTCATAAAATATGGCGTAATCTACAAAATGAGCCCGGTCGACCGCAAGACCTGATGCGGTAATACCTGTCGGAAGTTACTTCGCGGCGGGACCGTAGAGCGTCTGAGGAAGATCGGACTCGACATCGGATGCGGCGCCATCCTTTTCCGCGACGTCGTCGAACACCTCGAGCGCCCCGTAAAGCGGCTGGGCCAGGTCATCCGTGGGCAGTTCCTGGGGCGGCACATAGTCATCAATGATTTCGACAGCCCCATAGAGCGGCTGGATACCCTGATCGACCGAACCCTCGTCCCCCTGGATGAAATCCGGCGGCGGGCCGTACAGAGTCTGGAAATCCTGCGGTTCGGCGTCGGGAACGATCACATCGTAACCGGGGCCGTACTCCGGCTGGGGTCCGATGTCCTCTTCAGCCGAATCAAGAACCTGGATGTCTTCGGGAACGCCGTAAAGGGGTTGCGGGTCTTCTTCCTCGCAACCGATCGGCGCGGTCACGAACAGGCCACCGGAAAGGGCCAGCCAAAGCCATCGCGTGGCCGCATAAACCTTCATCCTTGTGAAGTTGATGAAAGCCATGAATACCATCAGCATGATAAACCCCCGAAACAGTGCGGCAATTATAGCAAAGGATCAATAAGCACTTCAATATCCGGGCGGGCGGATGAACCGACTTCGCGCAAACTCGGGCGTGCCGATGGACTCGCTCCCAACAACAAGACGGTCGGCCTATACCCGCGCCCCGGCATCCTTCAGCATCCGCACGTGGCACACCTTCGGACCGCTCTTTTCGGTGTCCCACAGGTGCATGCTGTTGCCCTTGCATATGGCGAAGTCGCGGCATCTGGCGCAATCACCCTGGCGCATCCACCTTCGATCCCGGAACTTGCCGAATTCATTCGTCCATATATCCATGAACGACCGATCGCGGACGTTCCCCTGGACAAGGGTTCTCGGGTTGTTGGGGCAGCCCGTCACACCGCCGTCGGCAAGTATCGACGCAATCCTGACGCCAGAGAAACAGGCATAAAAGAAATCCCTGACGTCACGCTCGTACTGGCAACCCAGATATCCTTCGTCGCCATAGGAAACCTTGATCGGACGCGGCCTTGATCTCTTTTCGGCGATGAAGTCCATCATCTTCCGGAGCTCGGATGGTTCAAGCAGGAAGTCGGCCTGCCTTGCCGCGCGGCCGTTTGGAAATACCGACACCACGCGCCAGTCGGCGATGCCAAGATCAATCATCAGGCGATACATCGGCTCGAGTTCATCGATATTTCGGCGATGAAATGTCGAGGTGACCTGAAGATTGCGCAGGAAGCCGGCCCGACGGAAACGACCGATCGCGTCAACCGCCCGATCGAAGGAACCCCGCCCGCGAAGCCAGTCGTGAGATTCGGCGTTGACCCCGTCCAGACTGATAACAAGTGTCCGCATGCCGCTTCGCCTGGCCTGATCCACGACCCGGTCATCAACGGCCCAGCCGTTGGATACCATCCCCCACGGATATCCCATGCGCCTGACCTGAGCCATAACGTCGAAAAGGTCCGGCCTTACCAGGGGTTCCCCACCCGTCACGGCCACGAATACCCTCCGGGGATTATGCGTCCTGGCGATTTCGGAAAACACCCGCAGGACTTCATCGGCCTTCAATTCCGTGCTGATGTCAGTGGATCTGCGGCAGTCGGATCCGCAGTGCCTGCAGGCCATATTGCAGTCAAGCGTCGCCTCCCAGAACAGGTAGGTCAGCCGCGGGTGCGCGAACTCGAAATCGACGAAATGACGCCAGGCCCAGAGGTTGAAACGCTTCTTTGCAACCCTGTTCATCAATCAAGCCTCAAATCAAACGGAACCCCGCGCGAAACCGCGCCTCGCCTCAATCTTTCCGACGGCAGTCATAATAGCAGAATGTTCTTCCGGATTCCCGGCATTCACCGCCGCCGCCGTCCGCGAACAGTTCCCTGCAGTCGGCTGCCCGAAACAGGTCGCATTCCTTCATCCGATCACCGGAACGCCTGAACATGAAAAGAAAATCTGCCGGAAGGGATTTGCAGTCAATGCTGTCAACACCAAAAACGGACACGGTGCGCGTTACCCAGTTCGAACGCCTTGAATCGAGGATCTGGCCGATATCCATCCTGCCTTCGACAATCTCGTGATATTCCATCAGGATCACCGCATTCTGATCGTTTGACAGGATCCTTCGCTCGCCGCGTCCCGAGGCATCGACCAGCCCGCCGACGTGCTCGACGCCGGACGCCTTCATGACTTCGTCAATCGGGGCGGTCCGGAAAGTACCCGCGACGACGACCGACAGGACGACCAGGGCCGCGAGTGCTGACGCGGCCCGCCGGGATAATCCCGTCCTGCATAACTGCCCGGCCGGGAACCTGGACGCCGCGGCCGTGAAGGCTGCGGCCGCGATGAAGACCGGTCCCTTCATGAGGCCGAAGTAGTAGCCACCGTTTATTGCCGCCAGCACAAGGCCGGCCAGGACCGCGATCAGCCCCAGAAGGACGGTCGCCGCAAGGAACAGCCACGAGGATCTGCGACCGGAACCCGGCATCAGGACAAGCCCGCCCAGGGTCAGGGCAGGGATCAGGGGGCCCTGGCCGAGCGGCGGGGACACAAGGAACATCTCCGAAACCACCGGAAGGAAGTCCGCGGCGAATCCCAGTTTCGGGGCCATCCTTCCAATCGACACGACGTCGAGGAAGAAATAGAGAGCCACCGCCGCAGCGACAGCGGACGCCGCAGCATGCCAGAAGGACTGAAGCCCGGTCGCCGACCGACGGATCTCCCACGCAAGCATAACCAGCGACGGAACGATCATCATATACGACGAAAAACATCCGCCCAGGATCAGCAGCGCTCCGGCAGGAACGTACCGGCCCAGACCTGAAGACGGCCCGCCCCTGGTCGCACGCAACAGCATCAGCGAAAGGAAGACCCCGGCCAGGTTCCAATCAGACAGGTCAACCATCCCCATTGAAAGCCGGACGGAATGGGCCATCCATATTACCGTCAGTGCCGCTGCCAGGCGGCCGGCAAGCCTGTACGCGACAAGTCCCGAAAGCAGAGCCTCGGCCGCGAACCACAGGAATGGCACCAGCCGCAGGATGACCGGGTCAAACGAATGCAACGCGGCGGGGCGGTTCAGAAGGTACGACAGAAACGGATGATTCCAGTCGGCGCTTGCGTCCCGCGCGGCAAAGGCCACGCGCAGGATCTGGGCGTCGTGTGAAAATGGAACCGTGAACACCGGCAGTGCCGAAAGAAGGATGACCGCTAGGCAGAGCAGAACCAGGACGACGCGCCCGGAACGTCCGCGCGGCCAGCCGGTCGCGCCCGCGACAACAAGAAGTATCGAAGCGGCAGCCAGAGCCGGATCCACACCCAAGGCAGACACCCCGTAAACAGTCAAATCAAGGTATTACTAATCCATCCGCTTACGCAACCGATATTCTGTAGTAACATACCGTTTCAAGTCACGCATTGAAGATGACTGTCATGCCGATGGACGGGAAATCAAGGATTGCCCCCTGTTTGATGGCATTCGCCATGGCATCCGTCCTGTCCGTCATGGTCGTGCATCCGGCGTCCGCGCGCGCGCCGTCCGCGATTGTCTATGGCGCCGACGAGGACTTTCCCCCGTTCGAGTGGGTGGCGCCGGACGGCACGCTGCAGGGATTCAACATCGATCTGATGCGTGGCATCAGCAGTATCACCGGCATGACGATTCAGTTCGTGCCAGGCCCCTGGTCGGAAATCCGCCAGAAACAATGGGAAGGGTCTATTGACGTCATCTCGATGTTCAAGTCCCAGGATCGCGAGGCGGCACTCGCCTTTTCCGATCCCCTGACGGTCGGTTACGACACGATCTGGATTCGAAAGGGCGAAGATGATGTAAAGAACCTGGATCAGCTTGCGGGCAAGGGTGTCCTGGTTCAGCAGACCGGCTTCGCCGCCGAGTTCCTTTCGGGCTCGATTCCTTCGGCAAGACTGATCTTTGTCGAGTCGGAGCCACAGGCTCTTGTCGCCCTTGAAAACGGTCGCGGCGATGTGGCGATCGTGTCGGAGCTTACCGCCAGGACCGCCATCGGCAAGCTCGGCCTGAAGGCTATCAGGAAGACCGGACCGCCGATTCTGCCCCGCCATCTTGCCTTCGCGACGACTTTCGACAAGACCCCTGTCCTGGACGAACTCAACGCCGCAATGGCAATGATGCGCGCGGATGGCAGGTATTCAGAGCTGGAGGCTGCGTGGCTGGAAGCACCGGCCATCTCCGGCCCGGTTCAGGAATTCCTGAAAAAATACGGCAGATTGACCCTGCTTATCATTCTTGGCCTGGTCACATGGCTGGCCGCGTGGACAATCATCCTTCGAAGGCGCGTGGCCGCCCGGACAAAGGCGCTTCAGGGGGAACTTCAGGAACGTCGGCGAGCCGAGGAGGAGCTTCGCAGGTCGCAGGAGGTGTTCGACGTCCTGTTCAACTTCAACCCGGTGATGATGTCCCTTTCGTCCTTGAATGAAGGTCGCTACCTGGAAGTGAACCCCGCGGCCGTTAAGTTGCTTGGCTTCTCACGACTGGAAATGATTGGCAGGACTTCGAGCGAGCTCAACCTGTGGGTGGATCCCGGGGATCGCACGAAGATCGTGCGCCAGGTGCTTGAAAACGGGCACTGTCGAAATTATCCACTGTCGATAAGGGAAAGGGCCGGGCGGCATATCGAGTGCATCCTGAACATGGAAAAGGTGGTCATCCGGGGCGAGGACGTCGTCCTTACCACCATTCACGACGTTTCAAACCTCAGGTCTGCCGAACGCGAGAAGGCTCGCCTCGAGAGCCAGTTGCGACAAATCCAGAAGATTGAGATGGCGGGCAGGCTTGCGGGTGGGGTCGCGCACGACTTCAACAACCAGCTCACGATAATCCGCGGATACTGCGACGTACTTTCACGCAGGCTGTCATCGGCAGCGGACATAAGCGTGCTCGAGGAGATTCGCAAGGCGGTCAACCACTCGTCGTCGCTCACCAGCAGTCTTCTTGCTTTCTCGCGCAGGCAGGTTCGCCGGCTGGAGATCCTGGATCCCGGCACACTGATCCGGGAAATGGAACAGTCGCTGCGTGTTTCCCTTGGCGAAAACCTTAACCTGGATATCGCGATTTCCGACACGGTTGACAGGATTGAGATGGATCGCGGTCAGTTCGTCGAAGTCATTTACAACATCGTTGCCAACGCCAGGGACGCCATGGGAACCGGCGGCACGCTTGCAATCAGCGTTAACGGCATGTCGGTAACCGATTCGCTCAATGTTGGGGGCGTCCCGGTGGCGTGCGGCGACTATGTCGTGATCACACTTGCCGACGACGGGATCGGCATGTCCGACGACACGATGAAACTGCTTTTCGAGCCGTTCTTCACCACGAAGGAGGTCGGAAAAGGCATCGGGCTCGGACTTTCGACCGTCTATGGAATCATCAAGCAGAACTCCGGCTATATCGATATCACAAGCACGGTCGGCCAGGGCACAACCGTTACACTCTTCATTCCGGCACTTTCGCGAACCGATGGCGCGGCGGGTATCGCCCCGAAGGACGGGACGGCCTCCGGCGGAAATGAAACGGTTCTGCTGGCCGAGGACGAAAAGGGACTCTTCATGCTGCTTTCCGACGTCCTGAAGGATGCGGGCTATCGGGTCATGGCCGCCGATCGCCCGTTGCGGGCCCTTGAACTGGCTCAGGAAACCCGGCCGGACATACTTGTGACCGACGTGGTCATGCCGGAAATGAGCGGCAAGGAACTCGCGGCCAGGATTAAGCAGATTCATCCCGACCTTAAGGTACTCTACATGTCGGGATATCCCAGGGACACGATTTCCGCCCATGGCATTCTCAGTTCCGACGTCGATCTTCTTAACAAACCATTCTCGCTGGAGGAGTTCCAGCGAACTGTAAGACAGGTGCTCGACTCCTGACTTTTCACAGGCACATTGTCACAATCCTGTTTTTTCTTGTCTTTTGTCACCGTATGCGATTATCTAGAGCCGTATCCGGATCATCTGTTCACAGGCATGCATGAGGTGAACATGGTTCCTGGCGGAGTTTCACTGAAAACCGTCGAAAGACTGACCGTCTATCGCAAGGTGCTTTCCGATCTTGCCGACAAGGGCACCGAATACGTCTTTTCCCACAGGCTGGCAAGTCTTGCGTCGGTCACCCCGGCCCAGTTGCGCCGGGATCTCGCTTCCTTCGGTTCGTTCGGGAACGTCGCCCGGGGCTACCACGTAAGGGAACTGAGCGAGACGATCGGAAGGCTGCTCGGAACGGATTCGGTTCGGAACGTGATCCTGATCGGGGTGGGAAACCTTGGAAAGACCCTTCTCACTTACCGTGGATTCGAGGAACGCGGATTCCGCATCGTTGCCGCATTCGACCGTGACTCGGAAAAGACCGACCGAACGTTTGCCGGAAGGCGCATCTACCGGATCGACCAGCTTGAATCGGCACTTGAAACGCTCGATGCGCACATCGCGATACTGGCGTGCGGGCCGTCGGATCTGAACGAACTCGTTTCCAGACTGGCCTCGGCGGGCGTCCACCACTTCCTGAACTTCGTCCCCGTCCTGATCAACCGAACCCCGGACATTTTCGTCGAGGACGTCGATATCTCGGCAAAACTTGAGAAGCTGTCATTCATCAGGACGAACGGCAGGGCACAAGACGAGCAGGACGAATAGCTCCAACGGATCAACCGCCCCATCCTGGCCTGCATCAGGAAAATTTCCCGAACGATCCCCGGGGCGCAAGACGACCGACTAAGCCTCGACCTGGCCCGCAATCGCATCCGCAATCCTTCCCCAGACCATCCTGAAACGCGAATCGTCGAAACCGGAGCCCGATGGAAGCCAGTCGGAAAGGTAATCACCGCGGGATCTCTGGTACTGGCCCACAACATCCAGGTGATCGGCCTCGACCACCATCAGCAGCCGCCCGAAAAGCTGGCTCAGGGTCGGTACGATGGCATCGTTGGTTCTTGTCGTGACCTCATAAGGAAAACCGGCACGTATGCGCTCCCTTGTCCGCTTGTCCAACTCGGGATAACTGTACCGATCGGGATCCATGCCCGTAATTGTGTTAAGAATCGCATAGACAACCGACATGACGGCCTTTTCAACCGACCATCCCCGCAGGTTCAGGTTTCCGGCGAACATGTTCGGCGCACCGGTAACCACACTGAAGAACGCAATCCCCGGCGGGGTGTTGACCGCGGCGTTAAAAAGATTCATCGCTTCCGGAGTGAGCTGGATTATCGCACCCTGATCGTAGGCGACTGCCGATATGAACTTGAAAAGCGGATCATCCCTGTCGGACGAGATCCGGCCGAAAAACTTCTCGGTTGCGACATCCAGCCATGAATCCGCCGGGCGCAGGGGATCGTCCAGGCGGGCCGCGAAACTGGCCAGCCGTGCCAGGATGTGGAGTGTCCGGCGCCCCGAATCCGTGGTTGCGGCGCTGGTCATCAGCTTGAGAATCTGCTTGCCCTGGGCGGTAAGAAAGAAGTTGGCAAGAGGGGTTCCGTGATGAGGCGTCGAAATCGTTATAACGGTTCTGGTTTTTTCCAGGATGCGGCCCCAGTTTCCATTCATTCCACCGCACCTCGACAGCAGAAGCCTGACGTCAAGACCGCCGGTCGAATGTCCGATAAAATGAATGTGGTCTGCCTGGAGGCCCCCGGTCTTCTGGACGGTCTCGAACACGCTTTCCGCCCTGCGGCTGATCGAGCCGGCCGGAAGAACCTCGCATTCGTGAATCCGCGCCACCACGCCCCTTGCCGAAAGCTGCGTCGCAAGCACATCGGGAACGCCATTGAAGTATTGAAGGGCGCCAAGAGACTTGAAACCGAAGAATCCCGGCACCAGATATATCTCGGTTCGTTCCGAATTCATTGAACAATCACCTGTCGCAGATGGCGGTGCCCCAGGCCGACGGCTCGGACCCCATCTTCAACACCAGTCTGCCGCCCGCAACGATGTCGGAATGGGAAATTTCAGGAAATTCCAGCGGCTTTCCATTCAGGGTCGCTGACTGGATGTACCTGCTTTCGGCATCCAGTCCCTGGGCAACGATCTCGAACCTGCGCGACTCGCCATCGGGATCGATGAAAAGCTCGACCCGGTCAAACAGGGGCGCGTTCATGATGTAGGTGTCGCCGCCCGGCGTGACCGGATAGAAACCCAGCGACGCAAAGACCAGCCAGGTTGACATCGAACCGGCATCGTCGTTCCCGGGCAGTCCGTCGGGACCAAGATGGAAATGACGCGCCATCAGATCGGAAACGGTCTCCTGGGTCCGGGCGGCCGCCCCGGCAAAGGCATAAAGCCACGGGACATGAAAATCCGGCTGGTTGTCCATCGCGAAATGGCCGCCGTCAAAAAACTGATCCAGTTTTGCGACAAAGTTTTCGGGGCCACCCATCAACTCGACAAGGCCGCACACGTCCTGCGGCACCGACCATGTGTACTTCCAGGAATCGGCCTCGCAGAATCCCGCGGGACCGACCGGATCAAAATCCTGAAGCCACGATCCGTCACGATTCTTCGGCACCATGAATCCTGCTTCCTGATTCCAGTGGTTCACATAGTTCATCGACCGGGAAAGGAAGAAGTCGGCCCATTCATCCTGCCCGATCGCCCTGGCGAACCTCGCCACGCACCAGTCGTTGTGGGCGTGCTCAAGCGTCATGGACGCAGACTGATCGACGTCGCAGTCCATCGAAACGAAGCCAAGATCGACATAATCCGGCGGAGTTCCGCGGTTGAAGTATCCGCACATTCCGTCTGGAAGCGGATTTTCGGAATCCTGCAGGGATCCCTTTTTCATGCCCTCCCAGGCCAGATCAATGTCGAAATCGTCAAACCCCTTCAGGAATCCGTCGGCGATCACGCAGAACTGCGGATTGGCGGTCATGCACCTGGAATCGCCGGTCGCGTTCCACGTACACTTCTGCATCCAGCCTCCCGCCTCGTACGTATGCACGATCGAGCGGATCATGTCGGAATTGACTTCGGGCTCGATGATGGAAAACCAGGGATGGGAAGTGCGGTATGTGTCCCACATGCACCAGTCGTCGGTGTAGTACCGCCAGCCGTCCGCGAGCCAGGTCTGGCCCTTGCCGTCCGCGCCGGAAAAGAACCTGTTTCCCTCGGTGTAATCGGCCGGGGCAAGAAGCGAATGGTAGAAGGCGGTATAGAAGCGATCCACGTCATCCGGCCGATCGGATTCAATCCTTACCCTGGAAAGCAGGCGGTTCCACTGCCCCCTGGTCTCGGCACGGACATCCTCGAACGTCATGCCGTCGATGGCTTCCCTGTTCTGCCTGGCCTGATCGACCGAAATATAGGAGATGCCGACCCGCATCTCGACAACGTCGCCCTCCTCGGTGGAAAAGACCAGGAAGGCCCCGGGGTGCGATGCCGGATTCCATTCGGACACGTCAACGGGACGATCCAGCTTGATTGAATAATAAACGGTCGAAATGCCGGTTCCGGGATCAACCAGATCCGCAAACATGCTTATCAGACCGTTCGTCTGGTACCTGCTCCAGCCTTCGACCGTGTCCGTGCCGACGACTTCAAGGTCGGACTCAAGCCACTGGCCCAGCGACGTCTGAAGGTCGAGGATTACGCCGGCCCTGGGGGCTGCCGGGTATGTCCACCTGTGCAGGCCGACCAGTCGTGAAGCGGTCAGTTCGGCAAGCACTCCGGATGAAGCCAGCCTGACCGAGTAGTAATCCGGGCTGACAACTTCCTCGTCATGGGAAAACGTGGATGACCAGGATTCTTCGGTCGGTTCGGGCGAGCCGACGAAAGGCATGACCAGGATCCGGTTGTAGCCGTTTCCAGCGCCGCCGGGGCCTTCCAGATGGGAGTGAACAAAGCCCTTGATCCTTTCATCATTGTAGTCGTAACCCGACATGGAACCGGGCTTCACTATGGTGTTCGGCCCGACCTTGACCATCCCTCGCGGCCAGGAAGCGCCGACGAAGACGTTGCCGTAACCGGACGTCCCGACGTGCGGACGCACATGCGCCGCCAGATCGACCACTTCGAATGTAAAATCCTGGGTCTTCTGGCATGAGACCGTCGCGACAAGGGCAAGAATGCCGATGAATCCCGAACGCATCAGACGCCACCTCCAATGGAAACGACTTCCGGCTCCGCCACATGCTTCAGGGAGGTGGCATCGTCGTCGGAAAGCCTGATTTCAAGAACCTTCTGCCACAGAACGGCCTGGGCCTCGGCAAAAACGAAATGTCTTTCAACGCCGTCCAGATCAATCACGCTCAAAGCCTGTCCGGGAAGACGCCGCCAGATGGCGGGGTGAGCCCCGCGGACGGCGTCGGCCCAGATTACCATCGACACCGAGGCCAGTTCGATCTCGCCCACTGTTCCGGCGTCGAACCTTACGCCGCGCCAGACGATCCTTGTCGCGTCAATCGCCGCGACCGCCGGAATCCGCCTGCGGCCGTCAAGAAGAAGACACCCGGCAAGAAGGGACAAATCCCGGCCGTACCTGGCGCGCAGCCACGCAACAGCCTTCCTGGCCTCGGCCTTGCGCCTGGCGACCAGAAAGGCCGCCACCGCCAAAGTAATCACAATAGAAAGAAACGCCACCGCAAATGGCACGCCAAGCCCCCGGATTCGCGACAGTCCCGCCTGCCCTTCAGCGGCTGCCACGATAACCCGGATTCGTAGTAATATCCAGATGCGACCGTCCCCCGTGGCGGCGCAATGATAATCCCGGGATACAGGAATCAGGATGCCGCCGTCGTCACCACCGGAACCGTTTCCCCTGCTGCTGGTTTCACTGCTGCTGGCCGCGGCGGTGCTGGCTCCGACTGTGACGGTCATCGCGGTCCGTTCCAGCGGCATCACGGCCCGGCACAAGGCCGCATTGCTTGCAGCCACCGCCATATTCGGGCTGTTTGCGGCATTCAAGACCCCGATCGCCCTGAATCCCGATTCCTTCGTGATCATGCAGGACGGAACTTCGCTCCAGAACTTGAAGCACGTCCATGGCGGTGGCGTTCACAGCAGCCCATTCACATCCCAGCTTGCCAGGCTGGTCGCCCCGGAAGGCGACGCGGTGCGGCTTCCCTCGCTGATTCGATTGAACAGGATGATTTCGATTGCGGCGTGCACGATCTTTTTCGGCATCGCCGCTTTCATCACCGGATCCGCGCTTGCGGCGATTCCGATTTCCTGGATATTCCTGTCGAACAGGAACATGTCACTGGTTTCGTCGTCGGAATTTCCCGGCCCAGGCATCACCGTCATTTTCCTCCTTGTTTTTATCGCGGGCTTCGCGATCTCAAGGCTCCGGGGCAGGCGGGCGTTCGAGGCGATCCCGGCGCTTGCCCTGATCGCGGTCAGCGGAATGATCGCGGCCGGCCTGCGGCCGGAAGCCGGCGCGGCCGTCCTTGTCGTGCTTGCGATCGCGGCTTTGGTCGCGGTCATGCCCCCGGCCAGGCTTCACGCGATGGGGGATGCCTTGTCGCGCTTTGCCGCGGACGCCGCCCGACGCCCACTGGAAGCGCTTGAGGCGCTGATTGCCGCGCTCGTCTTCTTCGGCACGGCTTTCGCCCTGGAAAGGATGCTGAGTCCCCCGGCAAGCTGGGTTGCCGGGGCGTTCAATCCGTTAAACCACGGATTCTCAAGCATTCCTACATTCCTGATGCTTTTCCTGCCGACCCCCGTCGTCCTGCTTGCGGGAGCCGGACTTCTGATAACGGCCCGCAGTCCCGTCAAATGGCTTCTGCTGCCCGTCGTTGCCGTTCTCCTTCCCAAGCTTCACGTTGCGGCATCCGGAACAGAGTTCAACCACTGGTTCCGACTGTTTTCGATGGACGTCCCGCTTGTCATGCTGCTTGCCGCCGTCGGCCTTGGCCACGCCATACGATTCACATCGACATGGACCGCGCACCGATTCTGGAAGCTCGCCGCGGCCGCAGCAATCGCGTCGTCCGTTCTGCTGCCCATAAGGACGGCCGGAAATCCGGCCGGTTACGTGCTGCGGCCGGAACTTCGGGACGGCGGCATCAGGCTGCGAAACCCGCAGATTGAGGTCAACTATCTGATCAAACTGCAGAATGAGCATCCGGAATGCCTTTTTCAAACGACCGTGTTCGACCACGGCTCATTCAAGGACGCCTGGTTCGGCAAGAATCTGAAGGTCACCCTGGATCGACCGACCGCATGGAGCGGCTGCACCATGTTCTATCTGCCGCTGGACTGCAATTTCAGGGATGGTCCGGATTGCAGCGAATCGATCAAAGGGCTGGAAGAGGTTGAGTCAATCACGTTCGAGAACGCCCCATATGGGCAGGTAGCTCCGTACCTCGACCGGCACCACAGAAACACCGTCACCCTCGGGCTGTATCGCAGGCATCAGGTTCCCGGCGATGGCGGGACTTCCACTTCCGGGGAGCGCGCCAGCCATTCGGAGAACGAAGCCAGCAGCGCCTTGTAGATCATGTTGCCGATGACCTCGTAGCCGGCCGGAGTGGCGTGACGATAGTCGCCCCATCCCAGGCGCGGCCTGGACTTGTACCAGCGCGCCATGGATCCCTCGCCGCCCATCGCCGAGAAGGTGTCGAAGAACGCGCAACCCTTTTCCGCCGCGACCTCGCGCTGGGCCTGGACAATCAATGGAATCGCCGGCATGGTCCGAATCCTGCCGCGCGGGCCGACCTCACCCTGATCGAGTGGCGCCAGGAGCATGCAGGATGCCGTCGGACGACCGGCCATGACGATATCAATCGTCTTGCGCAGATTTTCGCGATAGATATCAAAGTCCATCATGGCATCGCCGCACTCGTTTCCTCCGAACGCGATTACAAGCAAATCCGGGGCTCGATGCGCCACCTGTGCCGCGAAGTGGGCCGGGTCAAAATTCTGAAGACGCTGGGCCCTGGCACCCACCATTCCAAGCGAATCATAGACGACGCCGGGCCCATCATCTTCAATCGCGACACCGTAAAGCCTTACCTCGCCTTCCGTGTCGATATCGAACCTGTGCGGACCGGAGACGACCTGAATCTTCCGGAATCCGTCGGCAACCTCCCCGGCCCTGGTGTCAATCGTTCCGGCAGGCTTGCCATCGACTGCCAGATTGACCTTCCCACCGGCGGGATGGGACTGGAAGAATACCTCGAAGGAAGATGCTCTGGTGCCAATCGGGCCCTTGTCAACCGTCTTGTACCAGGCGCTGCCGCCACCCCAGGTCGTGAAAGCGACCCCGCCGTAGCCGTAGCGGCCGTCCCTGCGTTCCCGACGGATGCCCATCTGCTGCTTCCACTGACCAAGTTGCACGGTCTCGATGTCCTTGTGTCGGTAGGGCATGGTGCCCTTGCCGACCAGCATGAATCCATGACCTGCATCCCCGAACCTGGACTGCAGACGCCTACGCAGCGTTCCCGTCACGTCATCAGCCGCGATGGTCGAGTCGCCCCAGTGGGCAATCCTTGTGACCGACCGACCGGATGCGGAAGCCTGAAGCGCGCGGAAAAACGCATCCAGCGCCTTTCCCGACGGATCCTCGATCTTCCTCACCAGGCCGACCAGCTCATCGGGTGATATCAGGGACGGCTGCGATGCGGACGAATCCGCGGCCCGATTCGCCACGGGCTGATCCACGCCGGCCTCCGAACCAAGGTTGGCGGCCAGTTCCTCTCCAAGGCCTTCCGCCAGTGACACCCTGGCCATTTCGCCCTTCAGCGCGCCGTCGGACTCGGTTCCGCTGCCCGAAATCCCTTTGGACCAGTCGAAGGTGTAAAGCCGCTTCATCGGGGCATCATCCCCGGGAACCCATGGTCGAAGGGCCTCGGCGGCCGGGATCAGGTATGTAAGGCCGGCTGCCGCCACGAACACGGCAGCTATAATGGCAAGACGAACGATCGCGCGCCTGCATTCGACCGTCCCGACTTCACCCTTGACCGGATTTTCCCCGGACACCGTCACCACCCCGTCAGAACTGGAAATAGATATATGGCACGACCTGGCTGGAACCGAGCTTGAACAGCACGGCCGCCACCCCGGCCAGCACCAGGCCCTGAACCGGGGCCGGGAGCGCCCGGTACCTTGCCTGAACCGCATCGACCCACGACTTCGGGGTCCAGTGAATGCCAAAGCCCACACCGAGTACCAGCCAGGTGCGCCATGTAACCTGGGCGGTCGAAAGGGATCCGGCGAAAAGCTGCGACGCCACATCGCCGGCGACGCCCAGATCCGGCGATCTGAACAGTATCCTGGACAGAACCACAAAATGGAAAGTCACGAATATCTTTATAATTTCAAGCCATCTGGGATCGACCGTGGTCTTCGTCCGGCCGCTCTTCTTATAGAAGTACCGGTGGACGACCATGGCAAGGCCATGAATGGTTCCGTAAACCACGAACGTCCAGCCGGCCCCATGCCAGATGCCGATGAGGAAGAGTGTCAGCCAGAGGTTCCAGTATGTCCGGGCGGTTGAACAGTGTGAACCGCCAAGAGGGTAATAGACGTAGTTGCGCAGCCACGAACTCAGGGTCATGTGCCAGCGTCGCCAGAACTGCGCGGGACTGGTGGCCATGTAGGGACGGTTGAAATTCTCGGGAAGCTCGATGCCCAGGAGCATGGCCGAACCACGCGCCACGTCGGTGTAACCTGAAAAATCGCAATAAATCTGAAGCGTGTAGCCGTAAAGACCGATCAGCGTCTCGACCGACGTGAAGGCCTGCGGGTTGTCAAACACACGGTCAACAAGATTCAGGGCCAGGAAGTCCGCGAAGACGATCTTCTTCACAAGCCCCTTGACGATCAGGAAGGTGCCGTTCCCGACCAGTTCCGCGGTCAGCCGGGGACGGGCCTGAAGCTGGGGAATCAACTGCTGGGCCTTGGTGATCGGCCCGGCGACGAGTGAAGGGAAAAACACCGTGAAAGTGGCGAAGTGAAGGAAATTCTTGACCGGCTCAAGCTTCTTCTGGAAGACGTCGATGGTGTAGCACATCGACTGGAATGTGTAGAACGATATGCCCACCGGCAGCAGAACCTTCAGGTAAGCCGCCGGCACGCTTATGCCGAACAGCCCCAGGGAGTCCTGGACCACGGAATAGAAGAAGTTGTAGTACTTGAAGGTTATCAGGACGCCAAGGTTGGTCACAATTGACAGGATCAGCCACGCCTTGCGCCCCCGCTCGGTCCTGGCCAGTGGAATCATGCGGCCGGCCGAGTAATCGATAAGGGCCGAAGAAATCACAAGAAAGATATAGACCGGGTTCCAGACCATGTAGAACCGGCATGACATCAGGAAAAGCACAAGGATGCGCAAGGTGTCCTTTCGAGAAAGTGCCCAGAACAGGGTCACCGCCAGGAACAGGAACAGGATGTAATCAAGACTGTGGAAAAGCATCTGCCCGAATCTTCCCCAGGGTTCCGGAACCTGGCCCGGCTCCGGTGATGGCGGATTGTATATTCAAAAGCACCTTCAATCCAGCTAATATCGCGCACGTCAACGGGAATCGCGGCCGGAAGCCGCCAGGAGGTTGCCGCATGAGATCAGTCCTCGTAACCGGTGGCGCGGGATACATCGGAAGCCACACGTGCCTGGAGATGGCGCGTTCTGGAATTGACGTCGTCGTGGTGGATAACCTTTGCAACAGCCGGATGGAAGCAGTCCGGCGGGTCGAGGGCATTTCCGGAAAAGGGATCACTTTCTACCGGGCCGACATCTGCGATGAAGCCGCCATGGAAAGGATCTTCGAAAGGCACGAATTTTCATCAGTGGTGCATTTCGCCGGCTTGAAGGCGGTCGGGGAATCGGTCGCGAAGCCGCTTGAATACTTCCATAACAACATCACCGGGACCGTGGTGCTGCTTCGCGCCATGCTACGTCACGAAGTAAGGAACATGGTCTTTTCCTCCTCGGCCACGGTGTATGGAGACCCGCAAACCGTGCCCGTGCGCGAGGATTTTCCGCTGTCGGTGGTGAACCCGTACGGCAGGACGAAGCTGGTCATCGAGGACATGATGCGCGACCTTCACCGTTCCGACGACCGCTGGAACATCATGCTGCTGAGGTATTTCAACCCTGTCGGGGCCCATGAAAGCGGACAGATAGGCGAGGATCCCGAAGGCGTGCCGTGCAACCTGATGCCATATATCACGAAGGTCGCCCTTGGCAGCCTGCCGGAACTGAAGATATTCGGGGGCGACTACCCTACCAGGGACGGAACCGGCGTCAGGGATTACATCCACGTGGTCGATCTTGCGGTCGGCCATCTTGCCGCCCTGAGGAAACTCGAAGAAAACCCCGGCTGCGTCGCGTACAACCTGGGGACGGGGCGCGGATGCTCGGTGCTGGAAATGGTCAATGCCATGTCGCGGGCGTGCGGACGGGCAATTCCCTATTCCATCGTCGACAGGCGCCCGGGAGACGCGGCCGAGGTGTGGTGTGACCCGTCCAGGGCAATGATGGACCTCGGCTGGAAGGCCGAACGCGATCTTGATGCGATGTGCGCGGATGCATGGCGCTGGCAGCAGAAGAACCCCGACGGCTATCCGAAGGATTGAACTACCTTGATGCGGCCTTCTTCCCGGCGTTCCTGATATACGTGCAGTCACAGCCCCACTCGGCGGGCAGTTTCGGACACGCGGTCTCGACGATAATCCGGTGACCTTCGCGGTTGGGGTGGATGTGGTCAAATGACTGCAATTCCGGGCGAAGGAACCATTTCGGCATCTCCACCGCCTGCTTCATGATCTTCTGGTATCTGGCATCCCTGGACTGCTGGGGAAGAGCCGACAGTTCCCTGTTCAATTGCTTGTCCCTGGCCATTCTGGCCTTGATGTCAGCGGCCGGGCGCGGCCGGGCGTTGACGTCCCGAAGCGGTGAATCGTACAGATCAATGGCCACGTCCGGCAGATCCGCCGGATCCCATGATTTCTTCCCCGCCGCGTACTTTCCAAGAGCCTCGCCCGGGGTCAGGCGCCCCAGCATCCAGTCAACGCACTGTCTGGTTCTATCCTGATTCCTGACGGCATCGATGCCGACCCAGCGCTTGTCCTTGTCGGAACCCCAGGGAGAAAGGGACAGGCCCACGACCTTCATGCCCTTTGAATGAATCAGCCGGAAAAGTTCCATGAAATCATTGTTGACCCTTGCAGGTTCCCAGATGTTGTTCAGGCCACCCTGCAGGACGACCCAGTAGCTGCGGTTCGGATCTTTCAAATCGATGTTGGGGTTGGCAAGGACCTGTGCCTCGAAGCGCTTTCCAATTCCCCACGAGCCGTACCTGGCCTTTGCAACGTTGACTACCTCGACGTTCCTGCAGGTACGACCGATCCAGTCGCTGTAGCCCTGGTTGAACTCGGAAACCGATCCTCCGATGACGATGACCCGTACCGGCTTGTCGGTTTTGAACGACCAGTCCCCGGGCGCCTCGTTCTCGCCCCAGACCTTCGCGCTGACGGGAACCGTCGAAATGGCCGCCACGAGAAAGGAAAGCACAAACAACCTGTGATTCATGAGAGCCCCCGGAAAGAACGACGAACCGGATTATAGGACGACATTGCACCGACGGGAAAAACCGTGCAGCAGAACTCGTGCGGATCAGCACCCGTTCTCGGTCGAGCCGTCGCAATCCTCGTCAATCGAATTGCCGCACACCTCGGAACCGGAAAAGACGCAGAAGTATTCGCAGTTATTGTCGGGTTTCTTGTCGTTGTCCCAGTAGTTTGAAGGACAAGGGATCTCGAGACAGTTGCCCGAGCCGCAGGATCCATACACAGTCCTGTCCCCGCTGTTGCAGACCTTCCCGCAACTGCCGCAGTTCAGAGCGTCGGTCAGCATCATCTCGGGCGCCACGTCGTCAGTCGTGCCGTTGCAGTCGTTATCCAGATCGTCACACAACTCGATTCCCGTGTTTTCACACTCGCATCCGTTGTCGGGCTCAAGATCGACATCGAAATATCCGGCTCTGCACCCTGTGACGACGCATTCGCCACCGGAGCAGGCAACGACCGCATTGTCGCGCTGACACGGGGTATTGCATCCGCCGCAATGCTCAATGCTTGCCGTGGTATCGACGCAACGCCCGCCACAGATATCCAGCCCCGGCGCGCACGTATCGGCACAGGATCCGAGCGAGCACACCTGCGTGCCGCAGTCGGTCTCACAGTCGCCGCAGTAATCGGGATCGCTGAGCAGATCGGTTTCGCACCCGTTGGCCGGCGAACCGTCGCAGTCGCCCCTGTTCAGATCGCATTCGAAATGGCATTCACCGGCCTGACACGTCGCGCTTCCATTCTCGTACTCGGCGCACGTCACGCCGGCAAAGGCCGCCGACCAGGAATCACCGAGTTCGAAGGGCTTGCACTGCTGGCACTGGTTGTCCGGGTTCACCTCGGAATCGAACCAGCAGTTGCCGTCGATCAGACAATAGCCCGAATAATCGTTCATGCACTCGCCGTCGATTGGATTGCACTGATCGGTGGTGCAGAACAGCCCGTCGTCACAATTCCTGATACCCCCGGACTTGCACGTCTTTGACCCGCACCTGTCGTTCAACGTGCACTTGTTGCCGTCCTCGCAAGGCGCGCTGTTGGCAGCGTTGACGCAACCCGAAGGCAGGCACGAATCGTCCGTGCAGATATTTCCGTCATCGCAGGTCCTGGGAACGGCAGCGGGACAGACGCCGTTGCTGCACTTGACCTCTGGACTCAGAATCAGGTCTTGACAGCCTGCCGGACGACACACCTTCAGGTTGTCCGGACGGGCCAGGCAACCGGCATCAATGGAGCAGTAATCCTCGGTGCATTCATTGCCGTCATCGCAGAACTCGCTGTCCTGCGGCGGACAGAAATCATTGATGCAGGCGGACGGACTGTAGAAGGTGCCCATCTCGCATTTCGCCGGCGCGCAAATCTTGCCGTTCCGCACGGTATTGACGCAGCCCGCAAGCGTGCAACTGTCATCGGTACATGGATTCTCATCGTTGCAGTTGACCGGGGAGACCGACGGGCAGGCGCTGCCCGAACAGACGGCGGCCGGATAAAACATCAGGCCCTCGCACCTGGCCGCCGCGCACTGGCTGGTGTTCGGAGTCGTCTTGCAGCCTTCGACCGCGTCACACGAATCGTCGGTGCACGAATTCAGGTCGTCGCAGACCAGCGGCGTTGTCTTGCAGACGCCACCCTCGCAGCGGTCATTGATAAAACAGGCCGAACCGTCATCACACGAAAGGGTGTCATCGGCCGACAAGTCGTCGTTTGCCACTTCGGGTCTGCATTTGCGGCACGGGCCGAAAACTTCCACATTCATGGTGCCATCTTCGTAACAGACCCCGGACACAAGACAGAAGCCTTCCTTGACCGCGTGGGCACAATCGACGGCAGACGAACACGAGTCATCGGTGCACTCGATTCCGTCATCACACTCGACCACAAACATGCCGGCGCAGAGGCCGGCCGAGTCGCACTGGTCATCGACCGTGCAAGGATCGCCATCGTCGCACTCATCGCCCTCGATGCACGGCTGCACGGCATCCACATCAGCCACGTCTGCGACATCCGCCGTGTCCGAAGACTCCCCGTCCGCATCCGTGACCGCATCAAGAACCGTTTCTTCCACGGCATCCGTCACATCTTCAGAATTGACGTCCGAAACCACGTCATCCACGGCATCGACAATGCTGTCGGGATTCGGGATCCTGTCGGGATACTGAAGACATGCAGTGACCAGCGGAAGAACCATCGCGACTGCAAGCAGGATAAAACGCTTTTTCATAAGGCGAACCGTCCAGTTATCAGGTGTGACACACCACTTACCAGCGAACGAGCACCGTGGCACCGGGACCGCCGGGGCCGGACGGAAGGACCGAAACCGCGGAATCGGCCGGTGCCGTGAACCACAGCGCAAGCCCGGTGATCAGCGCGGCACCGCTCAAGCCCCAGGATCCATAGGCGACATAGGAAAGCGTGTCGGCCATCCCAATCAACTTCTTCTGTTCGCGGTACAGCCACAAGCGCTCGTTTTCCTTGGTCGTGCGCAGGAAGGTCTCGTAATACAGGGCAGCGGTATCAAGCTTGTCCTGGGCAAGGAAGTACATGCCGGTTCCGACGCCGAGCACAACTCCGGACAATACCCACATCGAAATGGCCGCGGCCTTCTGGGGACCAATTTTCGAAGTCCTTGCTGACTGGGTGTCAACCTGCTTTGCCCACTGCTTGCCGGCATCGTCGGCCTTCGACTCGGTGGCGGGCTTCTCGTCCTCGACGACGGCAATTCCCGACTCGGCACCAATCGATTCGGTCGTGACTTCGACGCGGCCGCTGTCAACCGATACCACCAGCGAGCTTTTCATTCCTGACTCAATGACGACCCAGTCCGAAAAGAGCTGGCGGCCTGAAGCGTCAATTTCCACGGAATGCTCGCCCGGACTGAGGGCGCGTGAAACCGGGGCCTGCCCGATTTCGTCGCCATCCACCAACACCTTGCAGGGACCGCCGTCACACCGGACCGAGACCTGGCCCTCGACGGTCTTCAACTGAACCGAAAATGAGGTTTCCGTGCCTGCGACAACCTCGATTTCACGCGAAAACGGCACATATCCCGGCGCCTGGACGCCAAGCGTGTGAACGCCGGCGGTGACCCAGTTATCCTCTCCAAGCGGCCTGTTATCGACATAGACAACGGCCTGCGCCCGGGCGGGCAGAACCTGAACAACGATCCGCCCGTGGGTTCCCTTGATGCTGTCGCGAATCCTCCTGATCAGCCCCTCGGCCTCGAGCTTCTCGGAATCGGTTCTGGCCTGCTCGGAATACTTCTCGGCGTAATCCAGCGCCTTGGCCTCGTCCTTCAGCCTGACCAGATAAAGAACAGCGATGTTGTACAGATAACCGGGATCCCGGGAAACCTTCCATGCGTCCAGATAGACGGTAATCGCGGACTGCCAGCGTCCTGCAACGACGTGGGCCTGGGCCTGCTCGATCAAGGTATAAAGATCCTGCGACCTCTGCCCGGTCTGGGCGGCCGCCGGAAACTGAAAGCCACAGACGATAATTGTCGCAAGAATGACGGCGGGAAAGAGAACCACTCGAGCTCGACGAGTCATCAGCAATACTCCAAGACCTGAATTCCACGAAGGAAATCAGGGGCGTCCGCCGGCACGAACGTATCTTCCAGCGCGAGCCCGGGCCGTGCGTGGACGCCGGACAGAATAAACTAACCGCTATTCTAACGCACATTGTGCCGAAACCGCCAATTAAATAAGGCTGTAGGGCGATTTCCGGTATTGGCGGGCGAGCTTCGACCGGTTGGAAAAATCGGATATTGCAGAAAAGACTTATGACCAGCTAGTCCGATTCGGCCGGGGTGGCGGAGCAGTAATTCACGCCATCAGGCCTGGTCAGGCAGTATGGCCTGGCCGACGAAAGGGCGGCGCAGTCATCGTCGGTGTCGCAGACGAAGTTGGCGCAGCAGCGGAAACCGAGCGAGTCGTCCTGGAACGGCGGGAATTCGGCATACCGACGATGAAGCCTGTGGTCGGTCGGATTGACTGCATCGGGGCGTCCGCCACGCGCAACGCGGCGCCCGCCAAGATCGAACAGCCATTCGGATCCGTCGGCCGGGGCATCTTCGTACTGCCCGTTGGAAAACACGTCGGCGTACGAGTCGTGCAGAAAATCCTGAACCCATTCCCAGACGTTGCCGGCCATATACAGGGCACCGGATTCGGTGACATCGCAGAACGGCTCGGGGGCGGGCATGCCCTCCGCCTCGGACGCTTCCTCAACCGGGGGAACCGCGGGTGTCGTCAGTGTGTCGCCGCAACCGGACGGCTCGGTGGTAAGGGTCACGTGAATCGAATTCGTCTGCTTGCAGACATCATTGGACTCGCACTCTTCAACGCCATCCCACGGATAAACCTTTCCGGACGGTCCCCTGGCCGCGTACTCCCACTCGGCCTCGGTGCAGAGCCGCCTTCCAGCCCACTTGCAGTAACTCGTGGCCTGGTTCCAGGATACGCAGGTGACCGGATGATCCTCGCGTCCCTTCCAGTTGCAGTCGCCAACCGAAAGTTTTGGAAGATCGCAGGCAAACGTCACGTAACCGTCCTTGTCATAGACGGCTTCCGCCGCGCATGCGGCATATTCGGCCACGGTGACTTCATGCTTGTCGATGTAGAACGGCTTCGCGAAAGTGACCGCATGTGCCGGACGGGACATCGGATGACAGACCTCGTCGGTCTCGTTTTCACCCTTGTCGCAGCCCATCGTGAAAGAGCCGGCGGCAACCTTGACGACCTTTCCGCATGCACCGGTCAGACATCCTTCAGGATCCTTGTGGCAGACCGATTCGCGGCCGCATTCTTCTTCCGTGGTGCATCCCCACATCGCCCAGCAGCCCAACTGGCTGGATGAGCAGACGAAAGGTCCGCAAACCTGTCCAGCCGAACAGTCATCGGAGGAAACGCAATCGCCATAGAGCGCGACATCACCGGAACTTGAACAACCGGCGGCAAAAACGACCGCACATGCAATCAGCCACTTCTTCATCGGCAATGACTCCACAGTTAACCACGCAGAAAGGTATCACGCCGGAAATGAATGTCAATGTTGAACGTCATGTGCGGAAGGCTCCGAAATGTGGAGACGCAAGCGAAAAATTCCGCATCGGCGGAACCTGGCCGTTACAATGTGGATCGGACCCGGCCGGCGGGTCAAAGAAGTCGCCCGTCCAGGGCCCGACATCGGAGAGCCATGAAAGTACCTCGGCCTGACAGGCTGATCCGAATGCTGACAATGATTGCCGCCATCGGGGTGCTGACGGCGGCGGCTGGCGGCGCGGATGCCCGCCCGGCCCCGAAGCAGGGCCAGCTCCGGCGTTTCACATATCAGCGGTGCACCAGCGAGACGCTCGAGGCCGTATCCCGTCTTCTTGGCGTGTCGCAGACGGATCTGGAAAAGTGGAACAGGGGCTCAATCGTCTCGACAGGGGGGCGCAAGTCATTCCGCAAAGGCGTTTCAAGGGTCATCTACTATTCAAGGACGGCATTTCCCCGCGAATCGGTGGGGCGGCCGTCGTCGGGAACCCTTGTCGGCGGAATGAACCTCGACTGTGACGGAGATGACCGCGGCCAGGGCTGGGTCGTCTCGGTTGACCGGAGCAACCTCTATGGAACACCTGAGACCATAAGGAACATTTACAACGCCGCGAAGCGATACCGGGCTTACTTCCGGGATCGCGGCCTGAAGTTCGTCCCGCTTTCAATCGGCGACATTTCAAGACCGTCGGGTGGCCCGCTCCCCCCCCACGTTTCGCACCAGAGCGGAAGGGACGTCGATGTCGGCATTATCCTGAAGTCGGGAAACGCTTCAGGACGCTTCCTGCACGCAAACCCGTCGAACATGGATCCACTGCGGACATGGGTGATGCTGAAGTCGTTCATCGATACGTCCGACGTGCGCTACATATTCATCCACCGGGGCCTGGCCGACGCCTTGAAGACCTACATATCAAAAATATACGCGCGGCAGCGCCCCCTTCTCAGGAAGTATCTCGGTGCATTCGCGCCCGACGGAGTCATCAGGCCGGATGCGGAACATTCATCTCACGTGCACATAAGGTTCCGATGCCCGAAAGGTGACAGGCGGTGCGTCGAATAGCCGCGGTGCCGAGATGTCCAGAGTCGTCCCGCCCGTTCGCGCCACACAGGTATTGACCACCAGACAGGCAACGGGTAACTTCCTTCGTGAAGGGTTTTGTCCCGCAAATCCATTCTTTCACCATCGCGGCGGCACGTCGCCGCGGTTCCGGGGGTAGCTGCCGTGAACGAAAAAGTACTGGATTACGTAAAAAACAATCAGGACAGGTTCCTTGCCGAACTTTTCGACTGGCTCAGGATTCCCAGCGTTTCCGCCCTTCCCGAACACAACGGGGATGTTCGCCGCGCGGGCGAATGGGTGGTTTCGAAGCTTCAAGCCATCGGCTTCGAAAACGTTGGCCTGAAGGAAACGACCGGTCACCCGGCCGTCTATGGCGACTGGCTGCACGCTCCAGGCAAGCCGACAATCCTGGTTTACGGCCATTACGACGTACAACCGGTGGATCCAATCGAGAAATGGCATTCGAATCCATTTGAACCGGTCGTAAAGGACGGCTTCATCTATGGACGCGGAACATCGGACGACAAGGGCCAGGTCGCGACGCACCTTTTCGCCCTGGAATCCATCCTGAAGGTAACCGGACGGCTGCCGTGCAACGTGAAGGTGTTCATCGAGGGTGAAGAGGAAGGCGGAACGGGCGGGACGGCGGATTTCGTCACCGCGAACCGGGATCTGCTGGCGTGCGACGCCGTCGCGATATCGGATACGGGATGGTATTCGCCGGATCTTCCAACGATTGTCTATGCGCTACGGGGACTTGCATATTTCCACGTCGATGTCTTCGGTCCTGATCGGGATCTGCACAGCGGGAGCTATGGCGGAATGCTTCAGAATCCGCTGAACGCGGTGGCCAAAATCATCGCCGCGCTTCAGGACGCCGACGGCAGGATAACGATTCCCGGGTACTACGACGACGTTGTCGAACTGACGGAACTGGAAAGGGCCGAATTCCGCAAGGTCGAATCACCGGAAGACCAGGTCGCGCGCGAAATCGGCGTCCCGGTTCTGTGGGGTGAAAAGGGGTTCTCGGCAATCGAACGCAACTGGGCCAGGCCAAGCTTCGATGTGAACGGCATCTGGGGCGGATTCTCCGGCGAAGGCGCGAAAACCGTCATTGCTGCCGAGGGCGGATTCAAGGTCAGCAGCCGCCTGGTGGCCGGCCAGGATCCCGAAAAGGTCGCTGTTCAGTTCAAGGACCATATCGAACGGGTCTGCCCGCCTGGCGTCAGGGTCAAGGTCACTTACCTGCACGGCGCCACGCCGGTGATGGTGCCGGTTGACAGCCCGTTCATCACGGCCGGCCAGAACGCTATCGAGAAGACTTTCGGAAAGCGCCCGGTTCTTGTCCGGGAAGGCGCTTCGATCCCGATCACCGCCACATTCCTGACCGAATTGAAGGCTCCGTCAATCATGGTTGGCTACGGACTGCTTGAAGACAACATCCACAGCCCGGACGAGAAATTCAAGCTGTCCCACTTCCAGAAAGGCATCGAATGCGGCGTCGTGCTTTACGAGGAATTCGCGTCAGTTTCAAGGTGACGCTCCCGCATCACTCCTTACAGGGGGTCATGGAATGAAACGCCTCATCATCTGTCTCTTTGTCGCTGCAATCGGCACGGGATGCAGGTCGGCGCCGCCCGAGCCGGCGGTCGTCACCCCGCAGATGGAAGCCGAACTCCTGGCCGGATTCAACGCCATAATTTCGGCCCACGACAATTGCGCCGACATGGATGCGTTCATGCGTATGCACACGACGCAGGCCCAGGCCGCGATGACCGCGCTTGACTCCGTTGCCGATCCGGCCTTCCTGGAACCGGACTTCAACAACGACGGGCCCAACCGCGGCGCACTGTGGGTATGCCTTGTCGCCAGGCATGCCGGAATGACCAGCGGCAACGTCAAGGTCATCCGTCACGTGATAGATCCTCGCCAGAAGCTTGCGCGTGTGATCTTCGAACTTCGCGGCGGCGAGTACGGGTTCCCCATGGCGCGACAGGACGGAACCTGGCGTTCCCCCTTTCCGGGCCAGGTATTCCTGGCGGCACAGTTCAATGGCTGGCTGAACGAAATCAAGTCGCGCCTTCCCGAGGACAGGCATGAACTGCTGCTTCCGAAGCTGTCGCAGGCAACAAAGGTGCTTGGCGGTTACCAGCCGAACTGGGCGCTCTACCCGGAACTTTCCGAAAAGGAAACCGATGAACTTCAATTGAAGATCAAGGAAAACGTGCGGAAGGCGGTTGGGCAGGAGTAAGCAAATCAGTTGTCGCGGCCGACCACGTTGCCCTGGACAATCGTGAACTTGAACCCGATTGACGAAGACTCCTTGACGCCGTTTGAATCCGCGTCGGCGTCCATCGGAAGCGTCTGATCGACATTCAGGATTACCTGCGACTTCGTATAGGGACTGAAATAGGCGTCCGGAACCGCCTGAAGCGCGTACTTGAAATCGACCTTGTTGATGACGCCGCCGATGACGCCGGATCCGGAAACGACGGAGTTGCCGCTGATCGTGACGTCCGCCTCGATGCGCGCCCATTTCAGGGCAATCGGCATCGCATACGAACCGATCATGAAGTACACGACCGTTTCAGTCGTCTTGCCGCCCGCGGAAATGTGTGAGGACGCCGTGCTCGCGTTTCCGAACGCGTACTTGACGGTGCATGAACCGATGGTGTCGGCCTTGAACGCCAGGTAGTTGCAGCCCGACGTCAGCGGATTGCACGTCTCGGGCGCGGTGCGGTGGCCAAAGAACATCTTCATTTCAAAGGGCGAACCGACCGGCCCGGGGCTTTCGGGCTCAAGGAACATCGCCAGATCGCCCGAGGCCGTCCGTTCAACCAGATCCGGATTGAACTGGTCCTTCACCATCAGGGCCATCGAGGCGAACGCGTTGTCGATTCCGCCGTCGCACTTGTTTGATGGCAGACACGTGCCGGCATTCTCATCCACGTCCAGACCGCTGCCCGCGTATCCGTCCGCCCCGATCACGAAAGACGCGCCCTTGATCACAGGATTTCGGAAGACGAGCTGGCCGTTGCATGTTCCGCCGCCGCACTGATCCGGCGTCGAACAGGGATTGCCGTCGTCGCACAGGAGGGCGTTGTTTTCGTGATAGCAGCCGTCCAGCGGATGGCACAGGTCGTTCGTGCAGAAATTCCCGTCGTTGCAGTTGATCGGGGTACCGACGCAGATGCCTGACGAACACTGATCGTTCAGCGTGCACACGGTTCCGTCGTCACACGAACCGGAAATCGGCGTGTTCACGCACCCGCTGGCGGGATTGCAGGAATCAGCGGTGCAGTCGCTGCCGTCATAGCAATCGACCGGGGAACCGTTCATGCAGACACCGTCAAAGCACCGCTCGCCGGTGGTACAGGCGTTCCCGTCGTCGCATGCGCCGGTATTCGGTGGATTCGAACAGATGCCGTCGGCGCACTTGTCAAGCGTGCATGTATCGCCGTCCGAGCAGTCCAGTGGTGTGCCTTTGCACTGCTTGCCGGAGCACCTGTCTGCTTCCGTGCATGCGTCGCCGTCATTGCATATGGCGGTGTTGGCATCGTGGCGGCACCCCGTGACTGAATCGCACGAATCATCGGTGCACGGATTGCCGTCGTCGCAACTGAGGACTTCCGTGTAGCAGCCTTCGACCGGATCACAGAGATCGACGGTGCACGGATTGTTATCGTTACAGTCAAGATCACCGGAAGGCACGCACGACCCGAAATTGCATTTTCCGCCCGTCGTGCAGACGTCGCCGTCGTCGCAGTCGATTCCGTTGACCTTGTTGTCGTGGCGGCATGTCCCGAGGAAGCAGTAGTCGCTGGTGCAATCGTTGTCGTCCGAACAGGGAATGGGCTCGCCGACGCAAGCGCCGAACTCATCGCAGAGATCGCCGGACGTACACGGATTGCCGTCGTCGCAGAAGGAATAGTTGGGGGTGAACACGCAGCCGATGGCCGGGTCGCAGGAATCGTCGGTACACTTGTTGTCGTCGTCGCAGACGATCGGTTGTCCGCCCTCGCAGATCCCGGCGATATTGCAAGTCTCGCCCCTGGTGCACAGGTTGCCGTCCTCGCATGAGCCGAAAACCGGCTCGTTCGAGCAGTAGCCGGCAGGACCGTCAACACACGTATCAAACGTGCAGGGATCCGGGTCGCTGCAATCCCGCAGGTCGCCGGTGCAGACGCCCTTCCTGCAGCCATCATTGAGCGTGCACCAGTTGTAGTCCTCGCATTTCCGGTTGTCGTCAATCTTCACCGCAACGCAGTTGCCGGTAAGCGGATCGCATCCATTTTCCGTGCAGACGTTTCCGTCATCGACACAGACCTTTTCGTTCCCTCGGCAGACGCCCTGCGCATCGCAGGCATCTCCGTAGGTGCACATATCCCCGTCGCTGCATGTACCGCCGTTTCTTACCGCGTGCACGCATGTTCCGCCCTGGCATCGATCAATCGTGCATTCATTCAAATCATCCTGACATGCGGCGCCGTTCTGCAGGGTCGTGGTGAAGCAACTGCCCGTGTCCGGGCTGCAAGCCTCGACGGTGCATGAATTTCCGTCATCCGGACAGGCCACGGCGACACCGGCGCAGATGCCGTCGTCACCGCAGACATCGCCGGTCGTGCATTTGAGACCATCATCGCAGTCACGGCCGACGATCACGGTCCAGGCCAGCGGATCAATCAACGGGGCGCACTCCAGACAGCGGTTGTCCGGATGGACGGCTTCAGGCCCGTAACAGACGTCGTCGATAAGGCACCAGGATTCCATCAGGGTCGAAACACAGACGCCATCATCCCCACGCGACTCGACAGTGCATTCCAGCCCGTCGTCCTCGCAGGCAGGCTCGACGCCGTCGTCGGCAGAACCGATATCGCCGTCATCACCGGCATCACCCGGATCCGCGGGAACATCGGCGGCATCCGAATCGATTCCGTCGTCTTCGGCATCGGCCACGTCGAAATCCGGCCCGACATCCGGAACGTCATCCACGACATCGGCATCATCGATGCCTGAATCGCGGGCATCGATTACGGTATCGCCGCCGGAATCGGGCAAGGTTCCATGGTCGTAACCAAAGTCCGTTTCATGGATGTCCTGGACTGCGTCCTCCTGGGGATTCGGGCCGCCGGAAGGCCCGCACGCTGCGAGTACCGCGACAGACGCGACGAGAAGCAGTGATTCCAGGCGACCTTTGTGAAACATGTGAAGCCCCGCAGTACAGTCCGCGGTATTTTACACTCTTTGAGTGCCGATTTCAGAATTTTAGTGACTTGGAGAATCGGGCGGATGCGGCGCGCGGACAGCCCTTCGCACATTACTCGGGCAGGTGGTACCGGACCGCGCCGGCACCCTGCTCGATATCGACCACGTAATTACCGCGCACGTTCCTGAAGACTTCGACCGTCCCGGCCGCATCCGGCCACCTGACTTCGATCCTGTCGATGTTGCACGAGGAGCCGAGACCGAAGTGCTGGGTCATTTCGTGCTGTATTCCGACATGGCCGTGGCCGCCGCCAACCTCGCGCATCCGGGTAACCCCGCCGGCGGTCACCTTCACAACCGCGCCGATTGCGGCTCGGTTCGAACCGGCGCCACCGATCAGGTTGATCCTGGTCCAGTTTCCCGACTGGCCAATTTCGTTCCTGAATGCGTGAAACTGCTGTACATACGTGATCTTTCCAAAACCGGCATTCTCCGAATAGCACTCATCCGGACTGCTGTCGCAGCGTGCCGTGCTGTGCCCCAGAACCACGTCCAGATCGCCATCGAGATCGAAATCGGCCACCGCGACCCCGTGGGCATGCGGCTGGTCGATTCCAACGCCGGCCGGAACCTCCTCGAAGGTTCCGTCGTCCTTCTGGTGAAAAAGGAATGCACGCGTATACGGATAATCCGAGCTGGCGATCAGGACGTCCAGCCTTCCATCGTTGTCGAAATCAAACAGGGCGCCGGTCATGTCGCCAGCGTTGAAATCCCCGTGACCGTCCCAGTCCCGTGCCATGCCCAGGGCCCCGGCGCCCGGCCTTGAGAAAATCGGTTTCGGGGAGCCGTCGTTGACCAGCAGTTCGGCGGGATCCGAAGTGTCGCCGACATCCCAGTGGACAATCTCGAACGTGAACAGATCCATGTCACCGTCGTTGTCGATATCCCCGGACACCGTTGAAAAGGTGTTGCCACCCAGCCGGTAGGGATTCCGATCCGTGTTGTGGTTCCAGCGAAGCTCGTCCGGGTTGACGCAACGGAAGGTTTCCGGCGGATCCTGAACGCCCTCGCAACCTTCGGCCGGATACCCGGAGTACTGTGGAACCTCCCTGACCAGCTTGCAATAACACCTGGCATTAAGGTTCGTCGTCCAGTCCTCCCTGTGATCCGATGCGTACCCGGACTCATGCGACCAGTCGGAAAAACCTTCGGGGCCGCCAAGCCAGAGCGCGTTGAAGTAACGTCCATAGACCGAGCACATGATGTCCGGCCAGCCGTCGTTGTTGATGTCCGTGACCGTTGTTCCCCACGTGTTCCTGACGGCGGTTCCGTTCTTGTAAGCGGGGTCGGCGGTGTAGGGATACGCCAGCGGAACCTTCAGCTTGAGCCCGGCCTCCTCGGTAACGTCGGAAAATGCGCCCGTACCGTCGCCGGCAAACAGCATGTCCTGGACAAAGGCCTGCCCGTACATTGCGTACCCGAGAAACAAATCCAGACTTCCGTCGCGATTGTAATCAAGGAAAGAAGCCGCAAGGTTCGGGTCGTACATCTGGAGGTTTTCGGCCAGCTTCGGATCCCTTGTCACCCAGCGGAAGGGCTGCTCGGCCGCAAGCGAAAACGTCCCGTCGCCGTTGTTCAGCAGAAGTTCGGCGCGATCGTCCATGTTGTCGGAGGCCCCTGTCGGCTTCGAGGTCATGGATCTTCCGGAAAACGCGTCCAGATCGCCGTCGTTATCGACATCGCCCCATACGACAACGTGCGTGACGCGGCCCTGCGTCCCCTCGACGTCCCTGGTCGCGGTGAATCCGCTGGATTCGGTCACGTCCTCGAACTCGAACCCGCCCTTGTTCCGCAGCAGCCATGTGAATCTGGGGCCGCTCCCTTCAAAGGCGTCGCGTGCCTGGGACACGTTTCTGGTCACAAGGTCCGGCAGGCCGTCGCCGTCGAAATCGACTGACCCCGCGCGTATGCCACGGACTTTCTGGGACAGAAGGCCGGATTGGTCGGTGACGTCCGAAAAAACCTTCACGAGCGCGTTCGAGGGATCCCACTTGACAGGGTTCCTGCAGATTTCGGGAGGGGCGTCCCCGAAACCGGGATCATCGACCGCATCGACGGGCTCCCCGACATCCGCGACATCGGGGACAACGATCGAGTCAGCGGCAGAATCCCGTCCATAATCGCTGCCATGATCGGCCGTGACTTCGTCGGCCGTGTCGGCGCCCGAAATGTCAATCAAGCCGTGATCCACCGCATCTTCCGAACCTGCCCCGTCGCCGCAGCCGACGCATGGCAGCATTGCGGTCACAACGAAAAACGATAAGAGATGTCGTGCCTGCATCAAGGTCTTCTCCTGGATGATTTCCGGCCTGATCCGGGGCGCGGGCAGATTATCCACCCGGATCGAAGGCCTGTGAAGCTCCAACAATGGGCGGATCGACCAACTTCTTCAACTGCCGTGGACGGTAAACGACCTCGGGCGCATCCCGGACGAGCGTCAAGTCAGTCGCGGTGAAAGCCCAGATCGGCCGGATTGATTCCGCCCGGGACATGCTCAAGCCTTCCACCAGCCGCTTCGAATGACCCCCTGAGTTCGGCAGTGGCCTTCACAAGTTTCGCAAGATCGGGATCCTTCCCGGCGGCCTCCCGGTTCACCCTGCCCCGGGACCAGTATTCAAGAACGAGGGCGCTGTCGCCCATCACCAGCCTGCGGCCGGTTTTCATCGCAACCTTGATGGCAAGATAGCAGCCCATAAGCTCGCCATAATTGTTTGTCCGGCCTTCCGAAAGCAGCACGGTACCGAAGGTCGTGACACGGTTAGAAGGCGCAACCATGAAGGCAAGCGGGGTTCCGTCGCGATCGGTAACGTTCACCTCGGTTCCCTGGCCACGGCCGGTACCCGAATCAAAAAAGACCGCATCTTCCGGAAGATCCGCCTGAGCAAGCGTCTTGGCCGCCTTTCTGTCTTCATAGACCGCTCCGGCATCAAGCCACTCCAGGGCCGCACCGCGCGAATCGAAGCCCCTGTACCTTGCACTGCTTCCACTCGTCGCGGCAAGGCAGTCATCCCACGACTCCACGATGCCGCGGGTACGGGATTCGGGAAGGAAATATGCGTAGTACTTCGGCTTCTTCTTACCCAAGAAGGCCCCCGGAACGACGCGCGCGGAACTTGAAGACACGACGGCACGCCGCCAGCATGACGATTGCGGCAAGGATCAGCAGGTGCGAGGTGCCGCTGCCGCCGGAACCGGCCGAACAGCCGCCGTCGAGAGTCGTGATCCCGCCCTGATCATCGTCGCCGGCGGTCGTGTCCTGCTCGATCACGTCTTCGCCGCCGATCGCGCACCCTTCATCGGTCGCGCCGTCGCAGTTGTTGTCGATGCCGTCGCAGACTTCCTGCGCCTTGGGACTGATCCTGTAGTCCCTGTCGTTGCAGTCGCGGTCGGAACAGTATCCGTCCTTGTCCAGATCGATGCACCCGGAGCATCCGTCATCGGTCGCGCCGTTGCAGTCGTTGTCCAGTTTGTCTCCGCATACCTCGACCGCCCCCGGACGCACGGAATCGTTTTCGTCGTCGCAATCGGCGTCGTCGCACGATCCGTCGGAATCGGCGTCCGGACACGATGTCGAACACCCTTCGTCGGTCGTGCCGTCGCAGTTGTTGTCAAGACCGTCGCACCACTCCCGCGCCCCGGGGAAAACCGAGGAGTCGGTATCGTTGCAGTCGTCATCCACGCAGACGGTGTCTTCATCAAGATCAACGCATCCGCACCAGCCCCATTCGGGAAGACTTGGAAGCGGAAGGCCCTTGCAGACTTCCCCTTCTTCCGCGCACCCCTCGGCCTTTGAACAGACCTTGCGGCAGAGGCGGCCACCCTCGCCCGACATGCAGGCGAGTCCATCGTCACACGGATCCGGCTTGCCGCTTTCGATCTTGCACTTCTCCCCAAGTCCGAGCCCCTGACTTTCGACGCAGGTTGTCGAATGCTCCATGAACTGGCGGCATTTCGTTCCGTCGGGACAGTCGCCGCCCCTGGGATCGCATTCGTCCGGATCCAGGCAGCCGTTGGTCTGCGAGGGGCAATTCTTCGAAATGCATGAACCCAGGGCGGATCCATAAACGTCCGCGCAATTCGAGGCGATGCAGGATGCAAGCGGGGCCCATAGCTCCGACACGCCTTCCATCGCCAGCCATTCGCACGATTTTGAGCAGACCGGGGTCAGGCAATCGCCCCAGCAGTCGTACACGCCGGGGCAGTCAAGCTTTTCGCGGTCGGCGAGGTAACAAGCGTTATATTTGCCATTGCACGTGTCGGCGACGCAGTTGTCCCACGGTATGGACTTCGGATAGCAGTAGGTGACATAACACCCCATCAGGTTGTCCAGGCCTTCGCGGGCCGCTTCCGGACCCGAGACAAAGCAGCCGATGCCGCAAGACTCGACGTCGCCGGAACCGTAACAGTCGAAAATGCAGTCAACGGCCTCGCCGCAGGATCTGGTTTCACAGGCGGACTCGTCACAGGTACCGTCGCTCTTGCAGGCGGCCGCGCAAAGGCACGCGGACGGTTTGTTCCTGCAGTCCGGCGGATACGTATTCATGACCGTCTCGATCCACGTGGAATGGGCATCGACGCGCACATGGTAACCGACTCCGATGCAGGGATCTGAACCGTAACCGGAAACGGCGGAATTGACGCCAACCACCTTCTGCACGCCACCCATCGGATAAAGGGCCGGACCGCCGGAATCACCGAAGCAGACCGCAGTGTTGTAGGCATCCGAAATGAAATGTCTGGCGTTGATGTCGGCAATCGGGATGTTGACCGAACGCTTCAAGCCGCCGCCGGTTTCGGCAGCCCCGTTGTCAACGCCAAACCCGACGAAGAAAAACGACTTGCCTTCAAGGGACGTCGAAAGCGAGGCCGTGTTGTGCGGAATCGGATCGGCCTCGGTGACGTCACGGGACAGGTGCACCAGCGCGATGTCGTAGTCGGTGTTCTGGCCGTTGTAGGAAGCATGGGTGACAAAGTAATCGGCCTGGACAAGCACGCCGGCCGGCCTTGCCCCGGAGGATGTCGGACGAGCATCGCTTGTAATCATGAAGGACACGATGCCGGGCTGAACCGGGAACTCGTCGGACGGCGACACGCAGTGGGCGGCGGTCAGCACCCAGCGACGATCGATGAGGGTCCCCGAACAGAACGAACCGGTGAAACCGTAAAACGGATAGGACATGACAAGCGCGCCGACAGCCGGCCACCCGGTCTCGGCCTTGCCGTTGATGATCGGACTTGACAGCCCCGACGGATCCCCGCCCTCCCCAACCATCTCGCAACCCGCGACAGACAAGGCGACGAACGCCAGAAACAGTCGATGGACCGCGGAAGACCTCATGACGCCGATAGTTCTTGACATTAGGGGCACCTCTGCAATTCGAATGGAATCCGGGCCACGAAACGGGGTCGCGGACAAACCGGTCTATGGTGCGTCAGTCACTGTCTTTCGTCAACAGATTCGATGACATTGCAAATCCCGTGAAAGAACATCGTCCCGGGGCCGATATACGGCCATGCGCAGCGCCTCATCAAGCAGGATCGCAAGCCTGGGCGGGTCTGTGGCAACTGCCATGGCACTGGCCCTGGGAACCCTGGCGCCCCTGTCCGCCACCTGCCAGTCCACCTTCGACGAAGCGGCGGATCCGGTTGACGCGCCGGCCGCGGATTCCAGCGACGAAAGGATCGCGGAGCTTGAATCGAACGGAATCGATATAAACGCGGCTGATATCGGTGAACTGGCCGAAGTGCCGGGAATCTCGCGATCGGACGCCGCAATCCTGCTCGAACGACGGGGTAAGGCCGGCTCCTTTGCCTCGATAGAAGAAGCGGCGTCCACGGAAGGGCTCTCTCCGACGGCGGTGGAGGCGCTTCACGATTTCGGTCGGTGCCGGATCGATTCCAAAACCGAATACTGGATAAGGATTTCATCCGCTGGCGCCTGGCATTCAAACACCCTGAAGCGAGGCGCGAATATCATGAAGATGCCCGATTTCACGGGCGGAATTGCCGCCGGCGCAAACGGTCGGTGGATCGTCTGGGCCGGCGTGCGCACAACCCCGGGGGCATCGTCGATTCACGCGCAAAAGGGACAACTGGTGGCGACCGGGCCGGGAGTCGCCGCGTCCGCGCCGGCGTTCGGGCTTCATTACGACGGCGGCTGGTATTCCGTAACGGCCGGCACTTTCAAGGTCGGATTCGGGAACGGCCTTACGATGGACATCACCGGGCTGAAGCGCCCCAGCGGCCACAAGCCCTGCCTGTCCGCAGTGATGTCGGCGGCGTCCGGTTCGATCTACCCCATGCGCCACTTCACCGGTGCTGCCGCGTCCTTCCGGAAGGCGGTCGGCCGGGATGGCTGGATCGTCGCCGGAACGGTCTTCGCGTCGTACCGTTTGACGGATCCGACTTTGTCCGACGTTACCTGGAACCGTTGCCCCGACTTAACGTCAGAATGCGCCGATGGCGACAAGGCTCCGATGGCGGTCTGGAGCGACCCCGCGGCGGCAGGCGAATCCACGTCGGGGGTTTCGCTCACCCGATCGCTCCGCGAGGCAACCGCCGGCGGGGCGATTGGGTTCGGACAGGAGCGCTGGAAACTGGAGGCCATCGGCTGGGGAACCGGGCTGCGCTTTCGTCCGTCCGCGCCCGGAATGTGGCAGTCGGTGTCATCGCCATGGCCGGAGGATCGTCGACGGTTCGGCGCGGTCGGAGTCGCGGGACATGCGCGGCTGCCGCTGAATGGCGACCTTGCGGCCGAATTCGCCGTTTCCGACAACGGAGCCACGGCAGGCATGCTTGAAACAGCCTTCAGCCCGGTATCAGGCCTGGATCTCGAGCCCTCCATAAGATACTACGGTCGCAACTGGGACAACCCATGGACCGGCTCCACGGCCGACTCCAGGGAATTCAGGGGAAACCGCGCGCGTGATGAAGTTGCCGGAAGACTCGACGTGACCTGGCGAAGTTCCGCCAGGACAATCAACAGATTCAGAATCGACGTCGGACGGAACGGCCCTTCTGATCTGGCCGAATCACGACCGCAGGTGGCCCTGGAGGCCGCCACCGCTCTTCAGGTATTCGCATCGCGTCATGAAAGGCTGGGCATCGAGATTTCCTTCCGCGACCGGGATCTGGCCGTTTCGGGGCGCGGCCTTTCCTGGGATCAATACTATTCGGCGACTACCGGCAACCTTTCGGGCGGCTGCAGGGTTGACTGGTCGGTCTGGTTTCAGACGAAGCGGATCCGGCGAACGGCGCTGGCGATAAGGGTTGGCCAGGCCTTCCGGGATGCAGCAACCTTGCGCGACCGCTTCGACATGGATCTTTCGGCGACCCTGAAGATCGACGCGAACCTGTCGCCTGGGCCACTCCTTTCCGCCTTCGCAAGATTCAGCGACGAGTCGATGGCTGCCGATACCTCGGTGACTACTGGACAGTCCTGCCTGGATCGGGAGATCGAAAACCGGGTGCCGGGGATATGCCGGGGCGACTCCAGGGTCGAAACCGGCCTGACGATTGCACAGGACGCAAGGTTCAGCACTGGGCTGTTACGGATAAGGGCCATCGGCCGATATACCCGTCACGTCGATCAGAGACCGTCGTGGGGATCGGCATCCGGATTTCCCGGAAGGAACGAGATTGCCGCGGCCATCTCGTTCGATCTGCTTTTCACGGGCAGGACCGGCCAGGCCCGCCCTGACAAGGGGGTTCGATGATGAAACGCCGAATCGATCGATTTGTCTGCATCGCAATTGCCGTCGCCGGGACGGTTCTTCATCCGGGGTGCGGCCAGACCGCGACGCCGGTTCGCGACGTGGTCACCGGATGCACATGCACCGGTGGTGAACTGGTGATAACGGAACTGCTGATCAACCCGATCGGCGAGGATGCCGGCCTTGAATTCATCGAAGTCGCCAACGTCTCCGCGGGTCCGGTCGAACTGGACGGGCTGCTCGTGGTGTCCGGCAGTGAATCAAGGCCGCGGATATCCGGGGTCACCGGGTGGACGAAACCATCCATCCCTGCCGGCGGGCGAGTCTTCTTCAGCGAGGCGCCGCCCGGCGGCAACCCCGCGGCGGCTACCCTTGACTCGCTGACTCTGCCGAATGAAAGCGGAACGGTCACCATCCTGTGCAACGACACCGAGGTCGCATCCTTTTCTTGGGGTACCGGAGTGCCTCCCCCGCCCGAAGGCTTCTCCCTGCAGATGGAACCTGTGCCGCAGGCCGGAACGCCCGCCGCGTGGTGTGCATCGACCGCAGCCCCGGACACCGAGGGGAACTCCGGGACACCCGGGGAAACAAACCTGGGCTGCCCCGTCCCGGCCGGGGCCGAGTGCAGGAATCCGGCGACCGGAACCTACCGCCGGCCCGTCAGGCCGACGCTTGACGACCTGGCGGTCACCGAGGTCTTCTTCAACCCGAAGGGAAGCGACACGCTGAAGGACGAATGGCTGGAGATCATCGCCCTTGCGGACTTCGACCTGAACGGCATCTCCATCGTTCATTTCAACGGCCCTGGTCGTGACCATGCGTCGCGGGCATTCTCGATCGTCTCGGAAACATGCCTCGCGGTCAGGTTGGGCGAGGTAATCATCCTGGGCGGTCCCGATGGGGCCAGCCTCGAGGGAACCGATACCTTCTACAACGCCACGGGCGGCTCGGCGATGCTCGAATTCTCGGATACGTCGGGCAACATGATTGCAACCGCCATCCATCCCAAAGTTCCTGAGGCAAAATCCGTCCATCTCGCGGCCACCGAGGATGTCGCGACCATCGCATCCCGTGACGACGACGCCGCGGCCTGGGTCGTGACCGGCTGCGATGGTGGAACACCGGGACGCCTGGCGGCATCCTGCACGACCAGGAAGAAAAAGCGATGATAAGCGAAGCCTGTCGCATCCATGTCGCTCGTGCCGCATGCATTGTCGCGACATTGTTCGCCGGTTGCGCGTCCGGGACGCACGACTGCGGGATCTGGGGCGGCCGTGTGACTGCCGTGCTGGATGGGGACACCGTCGTCATCGACGACTCGTGGACCGTCAGGCTGCTTGGAATCGACGCGCCTGAGACCGGCTGCTGCTGGAGCTCCCGCTCCCGCGCGGCGGCCGATGCGCTTCTGATGGACAAATACGTCGAACTGGAATTCACATCGAGATGCACCGACGACTATGGACGACTGCTTGCGCATCTGATCGTTGAAGGACGCTGCGCCTCGGAATACCTGGCTTCACGTGGTCACGCCTGCGCCTGGATCCTCCAGGAGGACGATGGCCGGGCCGAAGAAATCCGCATTGCCGCCCGACGGGCGGCATCAATCGGACTTGGATTCTGGGGGGCCTGCGCCGAAGTGAGCTGCCGCAGCCGATGAAAAATTAATCGGTGACGGTGACCTTCTGCATCACGACGTTTTCGTTCGGACAATCCCTTTCATCACGGGGCATCGCTACGATGGCATCGACGACATCCATTCCGCGCGTGACCTTGCCGAACCAGTTGTACTGCTTAGGAAGACGGCCGGTAAGGTCGTTGACGCAGATGAAAAACTGGCTGCCGTTCGTGTCCGGACCAGCGTTGGCCATGGCCACGGCGCCGCGCACATAGTCACCCTTCACCGGTTCGTCCTCGAACCGGTAGTCCGGCCCGCCAGAACCCCAGCGCGACTTCATGGCCGGATCCTTCGTCAACGGATCCCCGCCCTGAATGACGAAACCGGGAACAACCCTGTGAAACAGGACGCCGTCATAGAACCCCTGGCGGGCGAGCTTAACGAAATTCTCGACCGTCTTCGGAGCCTTGTCCGGGTAGAGTTCCATTTCGATCAAGCCACCGCCGGTGGAAACGCTGGTCTGGATCGAGACCTTGACCGGCGCGACCGGAACCGGGGCCGGGGCAGCCTTGGCGGCCTTCCCGGCAACCGCAGCACCGCCGGAGCCCTGGCCACGATCATCGGCCTGGCAACCGGAAACCGCCACAAACATCACAACCGCGAACATCTGCATCGAAATCATCAACTTCATTGAACAACCTCCGCAGGCAGAATAAAGGCCTGTTGACCTGACCGGCATATTTTACCCGGTATCGGACGTTCATCAAGCATTCACTTGGAACATGCCGTCAAACAAGGTGCAATCCATCTTTCGCCGGTGCCGGATCCGGCGTATCATCCACCCGCCGGACGACCGGGGGTCACGGCCGGCCCGGTTCGGGCCGATGTATTTTTCTGGATTGCGGGGTTTCCACGATGTCTGAAGAGGAAGTCTTTGCCGCCGAGGATTTCGAGGCGATGCTGAACGAATCGTTCCCTTCGGGGGACGGTTTCAACTATTTCCAGGTTGGCGACAAGGTCAGGGGAACGGTCGTCTCGGTTGGCGACGGAACGCTGCTGGTCGATATCGGGCAGCGCAGCGAAGCCTCGATTGCCATGGAGGACTTCACGCCGGAAGAACTGGCCGCGATGAAGGTGGGCGATGTAATCGAGGCAAATGTAGTGAAGTTTGCCGGCGGGGCCACCGTCCTTTCAAGAAGCATCGGCGGGCGAGGCGCCGACATGTCGGCAATCAGGATGGCAAAAGAGGCCGACCTTCCAATCGAGGCAAAGGTCACGGGACACAACAAGGGCGGGTTCACCGTGGAGATCGGGCCGGTTAGAGGCTTCGTGCCGATCAGCCAGATGGAAATCGGGCCAGCCCTCGCTCCGGAGCAGTACATCGGGCGAGTGTTCCGTTTCAAGGTCATCGAAGCCAGGGAGCATGAGGCCGTTCTGTCGCGGGCCAGCCTTCTTCGACAGGAGATGGCCGAGGAACGCGGACGTATCCTTTCGAGCCTTGCCGTGGGCCAGACCGTGGCGGCGACGGTCGTGAAGGTCGAGAAGTTCGGGGTGTTCGTCGATATCGGGGGCGGAGTGCACGCCCTGGTGCCGGTTTCGGAACTTGGCTGGCACGGTCGGGACGAAATCCTGGGCGGAATGGAACCTGGGCGGGAACTGAACGTCGAGATTTCAAGGATCGAGCAGAAGGATGGAAAGCCGAGGATTTCCGCAAGCCTGCGCAGCAGGCAGGACGACCCCTGGAACTCGATTGATGAAGTCGCCAGGGAAGGAATGACGGTCGCGGGCAAGGTGACCAGGCTGATGAACTTCGGCGCTTTCGTCGAAATCGCCCCCGGAATCGAAGGCCTGGTCCACGTGAGCGAGATTGCGGCCGGAAGACGCGTCAGACACCCTGGTGACGTGCTTTCCATCGGGCAGCGGGTCGAGGCATCGGTAAGGAAGATCGACCACGCGGCCAGGCGAATCGCCCTGTCAATCAAGGCGCTGGCCCCGGTTCCGGAAATGACCGTTCCCGAGGTCGATCCGGACGCGGCCGAAAACGCCGCCATCATTGCCCGCTATTCACCATCCGCTCCGAAGCAGGAAGACGCGCCGAAAGGCGAGACGGCCTTTTCCCTGGCCCTTAAGAAGGCTCGCCTGAAGTAAAGCGGATAAAAATAATCCAGATTACCACTTGCGCCGGCTGCCTTCAGTGAAAACCTTACATTCCAGGCCGGACGGGCGATCATTCTTGACAACGCCCGCCATGCCGGGTCATACCAGAACAGTTTGGAAACGGCACAAAGCCGAAGGAGAGAATCAGATGGAAGAAAAGGTTTATGGATTCCCGAAGTTGAATGAACCGGCCCCGGACTTCCTGGCGCCCACCACCCACGGCCCGAAGAGGCTTGCCGATTACAAGGGCAGATGGCTTGTGCTGTTTTCCCATCCGGCGGACTTCACGCCGGTGTGCACCACGGAATTCATCGCCTTCGCGAAGGCGCATGAGCAGTTCCTGTCGATGAACACGGATCTTCTCGGCCTGTCGATCGACAGCGTGCATTCGCACATTGCCTGGGTTCGGGCCATCAAGGACAAGTTCGGCGTCGATATCAAATTCCCGATCATTGCCGACCTTTCGATGGAAGTGGCCGCGAAGTACGGAATGATCCAGCCTGGCGCATCCAACACCTCTGCCGTCAGGGCCGTCTTCATCATCGACGACAAGGGAATCCTTCGGGCGATGGTGTATTACCCGATGTCGAACGGTCGCCAGATCGATGAATTCATCCGCCTGGTTCAGGCGCTGCAGACTTCCGACAAAAACGGCGTCGCGACTCCCGAAAACTGGCGTCCCGGCGAAAAGGTCATCGTTCCGCCACCCGGAACCACTGAAGCCGCCGAAAAGCGTCTGAACGAAGGATACGAATGCATCGACTGGTACTTCTGCCGAAAGAGCCTCTAGCGCCATCCAAATCCTTTTCCAGACGGGCTCTGGCGCGGCTGTGAATCCCTCGTGAAATTCTGATATCATCCGGACTCCCGTGGCGGCCCTTCCCTGGACTGGCATGGACGACCCTCGACAATCCAATCCTGGAGGCATGACATGCGCCTTTTCCTGATTTCGGCCGCCATGGCGACCATCATCGCCGCGGGATGCGGCGGGGCCGACGACTCGAACGACCTTTCCGGCATGGATTCAGGCCAGCAGGATTCATTTCCTGACGAAGGCGGCGGCGAGATTCCCGTAACGGACATCGGCGGAAACGATCTGGTTGACCCGGATCAAGGCGGTGTCGATGACGTTTCAACCGATGCGGCCGACGCTGGCGCGCAGCCGGACCTGACGCCGTTTCCTGACGGCGCGACCGCACGCCGGATCGAATCCCCGGATGACCTTGTCACCGGGCCAATGTCTTCCGGGACAATCGGCGACATCCTCCTGTCGAACAAACACGTCAGGTTCGTCATCCGGGATCAGCAGATCGGCCTGTACAGTCCTTCGGCCGGTTCAATAGTCGATGCAGACGTCACGAGGGATCCCGGCGACGGTGGACACGAGAAGTTCCTGGAACTCTTCCCGATGATCGGCTTCGGAAGGGTGTTGATGGCCGACAAGGTCGAAATAATCGATGACGGCACGTTCTCCGGCACCGCCAGGGTACGGATTTCGGGCCGCGATCACGGAATGCCCATCATCGACATGCTGGTTCCGACATTCCCGTTCAACCTCCAGGCAGTTATGGATTATGTACTGGAGCCCGACGCCGGCGAACTTCGGATTGAACTCGCGGTAACGAACGGGGCCAAATACGAGCAGGACGTCGAAATCGGCACGGTCGTACAATTCGGCCGCAGGCTGGAGTACTTCTATCACCAGTGCGGCCGCGACAAGTCATGTCTGATCGGGCGGGACGACGTGGAATGGATGGCGGCAGGTTCCGACGATGTGTCGTACGCTTTCACGACAGCCCCGGGCACGGGGATGTCCGTGGTTCTGGCGGAAGAACAGCTCCTGCTGACAAGGACGGCAAAAACATCACTGGCCCCGGACGCCACGACATCCAGCGTGCAGTACCTGATTGTCGGATCCGGAACCATCGACGAAGTTTCAACGCGTGCATCCGATATCAGGCAGACCGCAACGTTAAGAACCGTCACGGGCAAGATACTGCTTACCGACAGCATTTCGGACGTTCGCGACGCGAGGGTCTTCGCGCGAAAGCAGGGAGCGTCAGGCAAACTGGGCTGGATGGCCGCAGGCCAGCCCGACGAGGAAGGAAACGTCACCATTCACCTGCCGGACGGGGTGTGGGATCTCACGACGACGCTTCCCGGTTCCGGGGACGTGACGTCGGCCGTTGCCGTGGCCGAAAAGGACGACAACACGTTTGAAATCCACGCGGTGGCGGCAGGGCGCCTGCATGTCACGATTAACGACGGCGATGGCGGTCTTCTGCCTGCCGCCGTATTCATCAAGAACGGCCTCGACATGCCTCCGGCGGCCGGCGGGGAATTCCACGCCGTCAGGGGCGGGGACGACAACTTCATGCTGCTGCCCGGCGAATACACGGTAATGGCGATGAAGGGCCTTGAATACGGTCTGGTGTCGGCCAATGCAACGGTACTGGCGGGTGAAACCACGCATGTGATGCTGTCGCTTCATCGCGAAGTCGAGACTCCCGGCCAGGTGACCGTCGTATCACACGCCCATGCCGAAAACTCGATCGATTCGTACGTGCCCATGAATGATCGGGTTCATAACGCGCTGGCGGCCGGAATTGACTTCCCGATGATCACCGAGCACGACTTCTTCAGCAATCTGCAGCCGTTCATCGAATCCGAAGGCTATCAGGACAGGTTGAAGTCCACGGTCGGAATCGAGATTTCGCCTCTCGGTTTCCACACGGTCGGACTTAACTGCAGCGCGCCGCCGTCGTACCCGACGTACTTCGCCATCAGATTCGGCGACTACGATTCTGACGGATACCTGTCAAACCAGTACACTCCGGGCCAGATCGTTGAAAAGACGCGTGGATTCGGCTGCCAGTACGTTGGCGCGGCCCATCCCTGGGAAGGCAGCGCAATGTTCAATTACATCGGCATGGGTCCTGAAGACGACCCGGCCGACTTCGCCCATCTGCTTGACCTTCACGACCTTGACGGAATGGAGCTGATCAATTCGGACGACAACTGGAGCGATCTTGATACGCTTCACCTTCCAGCGTGGTTCAGAATGCTTGGCCTCGGATACCGCATCACCGCGGTGGGCGGCAGCGACGAACATGGTTACAGCATAAGGTACGGCCACCCGCTGAACCTGGTCCAGGCTTCGTCGGACAATGCGGCCGACCTGGAACCGACGGACGTTTTCGAGGCAATCCGGGAAGGACGGACAATCCTGTACGGCGGCCCGTACATCGATCTGGACATGGGAGGCTTCGGCGTAGGCGACGTGGTAGATATGTCCGTGGCCGAACCACCGGTTCTTCGAATCCGGCTTGATGCCCCATCCTGGATGACCATCGACTTTGTCCGCATTTATGTTGGCGGCGTCCTTGTGAATGAATTCGTCCTGACTCCGGAAATGGCCGCCGGCGACTGGCTCCTGGACACCACGTTCGAACCGGAAATCACCGGCGACAGCTACATCGTCGTCGCTGCCGGCTCTTCAAGGGAAGAAGCCAGGATGCCCGGTTACGGCAGATTTCCGGTCACCGTCGCCAACCCGATCTGGCTTGACTCGGACGGAAACGGATGGGAAGCTCCGATTTCGGAATGAAAAACACCGTATCTTGACGAAGGGGATAAAGATGCCTGACATCCATGACGATTTCATCAACGGGCTTTTTGAAAGGGCCAGAACCAATCCCGGCAGGGTCGCTGTGCCGGCGGCCGACAACGCCGAAGCGCTCGAGGGCATCGCAATGGCGATGAAGGACGGCGTGCTTGAAGGAGGAATCCTGATTGGCGAGGAAGATTCCATCAGGAAGGTCGCCGAAGAGGTCTCGCTTGAACTGGATCGCTTCGAGATCGTCGCCGAGCCCGACTGGGATCTGGCCGCGGATCTGGCGGTGCGGTCAATAGTCGAAGGACGGGCGGGATTCCTCCTGAAGGGAAAGCTGGGAACTTCCAATTACCTGAAGGCCGTCCTGAACAGGAAGTACGGACTGGTTCCGGAGGGAAGGACCCTTTCCCACGTGGCCATGGCGATGATTCCGACATACCACAAGCCTTTGTTCTTCGGGGACGCCGCAATCACGATCGACCCGGACGTGCAGACGAAGGCCAGCATCATCAGGAATATCGTTGACGTGAATCACAGGATCGGGATCGCAAACCCTCTGGTTGCCCTGATTGCGGCAGTCGAAAAGGTCAATCCAAAGATGAAGAGCACGACCGACGCCGCTGCCCTTGTGGATATGGCGGCCGCCGGCGCGTTCCCGGGATGCGTGGTCGAGGGACCGTACGACCTGTACATCGCGATTTCCAGCGAGGCGGCGGAAATCAAGGGAGTGTCCGGCAAGGTCTGCGGCAATGCGGACGTTCTCGTCTTCCCCGAAATCAACAGCGGAAACGTCTTCTACAAATCCCTGAAGTTCGTTCCCGATTCCTGGACCGCCGCGGTGGTCGGAGGCGCGTCAATCCCGATACTTCTTCCCAGCAGGGCCGACTCGGCCATGACCAAGCGTATGAGCATCGTCCTGGCGGCGGCGATGACAGCCGCCTGACCGCGCAAGCAGTTCATCCGACAATGATCGCCCTGAAATCGTTGACGTTCGTGCCGGTGGGACCGGTTCTGACAAGCAGGCCGGCCTGGTCGAAGAACGAACCGGAATCGCTTTGCGCCAGGAATTCGGCGGCCTTGTCCGCAAGGCCTGGCTCCATGACCAGGTCAGGCCCGAACCAGGCTCCGGCATGCCCGCCCCTCCCGTCGATGCCGTCGGTGTCGGCCGCGATGGCCCAGATGTCGCGTACACCCTGAAGCTCGGCCGCAAGGGCCAGCAGGAACTCGGTGTTGGAACCTCCGCGGCCCGGACCGCGAATCACCGTCGTGGTCTCGCCGCCCGAAAGAATGACACACCTGCGACCGGTGGAACGAAGCTCGAGCACCAGCCGGGCGTGTTCAGCCGCCGCGGCGCGGGAATCCCCGACAATGCCCGCACCGAGGTTGACGACATCGGGCAACGGCGCGACCGCCGCCGCGGCGGCAAGAGCCGTGGATCCGCTGGCAGCCAGAACGAATCGGCAATCGCCAATGCGGGAATCCCCGGGGAATGGTGTTTCGGCATCCGGCCCGGAAAGCGCTTCAATCAACGCCGGGTGTGGCCGAATCCCGGATCTGGCCAGCGCATGCGCGGCCTGGGCAAGGCTGGTCGGATCGGGAACCGACGGTCCCGACGCGATGTCGGCCGGCGCATCCCCGACGACATCGCTTATGGCAAAGGTCATTACCCTGGCCGGAAATGCGGCCGCGGCAAGACGACCTCCCTTTATCCGGCTCAGATGCCGCCTTACGCAGTTGATATCCTGAATCGGGGAGCCGGCCGCCAGCATGTCGCGTATCAGGCCGGCCTTGACCGCGCCGGTGACGCCGGATGGCGGAAGCGACATCAGCGCGGATCCGCCGCCAGACAGCAGGCAGATCAGCGTGGCTCCCGGAACCGCCGCGGCGGCCCGTGCTATCCCGAGCATGCGTTCCGCCGCTTCCCGGGACGACTCGTCGGGAAGAGGATGTGATGCGAACATGACATCGATGCCGGCGATATCTCCAGGTACAGGCGCATCTCGTAACGTCACGACGGCGCCCTGCCTGATATCAAGCATCGGGGCGGCGGCGGCGGCCATGCCGGCGGACGCCTTTCCGGCACCGGTCAGCCAGACCGGACCGGACACGCCTTCAAGCAACGGCGGAAGTACCCGTGCCGGCATGGCGGATTCCACCGCCGCCCTGAACATTGCCCGAAGATGAAATTCCATTTCGCCACCTTGCCGGTTCGGAACCGCGTGAAAACACCGGTTACCATTATCTGACGGCAAGACCGACGTTGGAACATCGTTTCGTCGGCAGTGAACACATTTGACTTCCTGAACAAACGTTCAGTATAATTGACGGAAGGACCATTACGGCATCAGAAAGTGCCAGGAAACAGCGCCATTGCCAGACTGCTTGAACGGATGCCGGCCGGCCTTGTAAGGCGGGCCTCCGAACAGGTGCGAAGCAATCCGGTCACGCCGACCGGAATCTCCGCACTGGACGCGGCCCTTGGCGGCGGATGGGCCTGCGGCAGACTGAACATGCTGGTTCCCGGCCCTTCGGCATCGACCGGACGCACCACCGTCGCCATGGCCGCGGTTTGTGCCGTTACATCGTCCGGATTGCCGGCGGCCTGGATCGACGGTGACGGCTCGATGGATCCGCCGTCCCTCCTTGCCTGCGGCGCGAACACAAAACTGCTGCTATGGGTCAGGGGACCGATGTCGGCCGATGCCCTCCTCAAATCGACGCACGAAGTCATCATTTCCGGCATGTTCGGCCTGATTGTCGTACGTCCGCCCCTGGACGGATGGTATGGCGGCGGCGCGATGCACTGGCTGCGCCTGTCCCGCGAAGCCGAACTTTCCGGCGCCCCGGTAATCGTGCTTGCCAGGGGTTCCGCCACATCTGCCGGCAACTCTTCCGCCACCTTCTTCGCCGCGCTCGATGCGGACTGGTCGGGCCCGATCGGGGCGGGATGCCTTCTTATGGGTGGCACATTGCGGCTCGAAACGGATCATTCGGACGGCCACCAGGCTGAATGCACGTTCAGGTCAAATGCTCCATGGCTGGTGTTCCAATGAAAAACGCGGAAAGGATGTTCGCATGCATATTCGCCCCGGCGATGCCGCTGCAGGCCATGGTAAGGACGGAACCCGACCTTCGGGAACTGCCCCTGGCGGCAGCGGATGGGGACAGGGGCGGTTCAAGGATAACCCATATATCGGCATCGGCCGGACGACTCGGTGTAAAGGTTGGCATGACTGCATCCCAGGCGCGGTCAATCGCGGCCGATGTCGTCGTCCGCCAGCCGGCGGCGGGGGTTGTCGCGGCGGCCGTCAGGGCGCTGACGGACATTGCCTGTGCATTTTCAGCAACCGTCCAGGTCGAATCCGACGGCAGGATCCTTTTCGAGGCGGCCGGACACGAGGCAATCCACGGTTCTTTCCTGGAAATGGGACAACGGATCATCAACGCTGCCGGAAACGACGGATTCATTGTCCGTGTCGGATTCGGCTGCGGCATCAGGCTTGCCGGCATCGCGTCAAGATGCGGGGCGGCCACGACCGTCCTGGAAACTGGTGCGGTCGCCGGAGTCATCGCCGGGATGCCCGTGTCAATCCTTGAGCCATCCCCGGCCATGCTTGAAGCACTGACCCGCCTCCGGGTCATAACGGTTGGCGACCTTGCCGCGCTCCCGGCCCGCGGAATCGGTTCCAGACTTGGAAACGAGGGTACAAGACTTCACGCGCTGGCGTCCGGCATCGACGAATCGGTCATAACAAAGCCAGTGGTGCCCGACGACCGCTTCATCGAATGCGTGAAACTCGACTGGACCCTGGACAACCTCGAGCCGCTGATATTCCTGATCAAAGGTGCAGCCGATCGAATCTCGGCAAGAATGCAGATGCGCGGACTCGTGCCGGGCAAGGCCGGCCTTACGCTGGACCTGGAAAACTCAGGAATCCATTTCCTGGAAACGGCGGCCGGCGGCATTTCATCGAGTTCTTCAACCATCTCATCCGTACTTCACCGGGTCCTTTCCAGGAACCCGCCTTCATCCCCGATTTGCGGTTTCACCCTGTCAATCACCGCATCACGCCCCCGGGCCGTCCAGTGCCAGCTTTTCGGACCGCCCGTAATCGAACCCTCGCGCGTAAGGGATCTTACCGGACGCCTTGCCGCCATCGTCGGGGAAGGAAACGTCGGCAGCCCCGATCCCGACGCACGGCCAGCACGCCCGGAATACGCACCAGTTCCATTCGACCCCTGCCCTTCCGATGCAAGGCACACGCGACCGGTTCGCCGTCCCGGTTCGCCAGCCATGGCATTCAGGCGCTTCAACCCGCCTTATAAGGCAACGGTTGCGACAGGGAACGACCTGCCGGCCGAGATCTCGTCGAACCTGGTTTCCGGGCGGATATGCCGGGTCGCGGGCCCCTGGTACCTTGACGCCTCCTGGTGGGGCGACGGCCCTGTGGCGGGCGCGCTCTACGACATTGAAATTCCGGGGCGCGGCGTTTTCAGGCTCTGGCACGACCTGCTGGATGACGGATGGCTCATCGACGGGGTCTGGGACTGAGGCAACAGATGGCACGATATGTCGAGCTCAGGGCGGCCTCCGCGTTTTCATTCCTGTCGGCCGCGTCGGTACCCGAAGATCTTGCCGACCAGGCCGCCAGGCTGGGCTGCGACTCAATGGCGCTCGCCGATCGCGACGGAGTGTCCGGGATCCCCCGCTTCATCAAGGCGTGCAGGGCCGGTGGCATCAGGCCGATCTGCGGTGCTCGAATCAGTTTCGACCCCGGAACGCCTTTTCTTACCCGCGGGGGCCGCCTTCCCCAACTGCTGCTTCTGTGCCGCGATGGCGAAGGCTGGGGAAACCTCTGCCAGATGATAACCATGGCCCATTCCGGGCGGGAAAAGGACATGCCGGTGGCCGGGTGGGATCTGCTTGAGGAGCTGCACCATGGACTGGTCTGCCTGGCCGGCTCGATGGACGGTCCCGTTACATCGATCGCCGCGACCGGTGAACGAACGTCGGCCGCATCCGCCACGGCACGGCTTGCGTCGATATTCGGACGCGACTCGCTGTTCCTGGATCTTCAGCGGCACGGCGATCCGGTACAGGAAAGCGCAAACCGCTTCCTTGCGGACATTGCCGGGGGGGTCGGTATCCGGACGATCGCAACGAACGACGTCAGGTACGCCGACGCCGCGGCCAGCCGCGTTTTTGACGTGCTGCAGGCCATACGCAACCACGTCACCCTCGATGCCGCGGCAACCATTCTGCCGGCAGGACACCGGCACCTTCAAAGGGATCATTCGACCATGGAATCCCTTTTTTACGACATGCCGGGAATCATTGACCGCACCGGGGAACTTGCCGAATCGCTTCGATTCGACCCGGCCGACATCGAATACAGGTTCCCCGAATACCCGGTCACGGCCCCGACAACCCCGGACTCGCTGCTGCGCCAGCTTGTCGAGGCAGGTCTCACGCGGCGCTACAGTTCGGTCACGCAGGGGGTCAGGGGCCAGGTCGAACATGAACTTCAGATAATCGGCAAGCTCGGCCTGGCCGGCTACTTCCTGCTTGTCCAGGACATTGTCGGCTTCTGCGGCCGTAACGGAATACTTGCCCAGGGCCGTGGTTCGGCGGCCAATTCGGTCGTCTGCTACGCTCTGGGGATCACCGCGATCGATCCGGTCGGGATGGGACTTCTGTTTGAACGGTTCCTGTCGGAGGAACGGGGCGAATGGCCGGACATCGACCTGGATCTCCCTTCCGGGGAACAAAGGGAAATGGTCATCCAGCACGTTTACGAAAAGTACGGGGTTTCGTGTGTCGGCATGACTTCCGCGGTTTCCACTTTCCGGGGACGCAGCACCATACGCGAGGCCGGCGCTGCCTTCGGACTTGATCCGGACTGTCTCGCGCGCCTTGCCCGTCTGGTGCGTCCTTTCGACTTTTCTAATGACCAGGAGTCCTTTCTGAACAAGGTTTCCCAGGCGGGACTGGATCCAGGCGACCGAACCGTCCAGTCTTTCATCGACGTCTGGCACCAGATGCAGGATCTTCCCCGACACATCGGACAACACAACGGTGGCCTTGTCATCTCGGGAAACAGGCTTGACAGGGTTGTGCCGATCGTCCCGGCCAGGATGGCCGGCAGGCGTGTAATCCAGTGGGACAAGGACGACATCGCCGACATGCGCATGATCAAGGTCGATCTGCTTGGTCTGGGCATGCTTGCCGCCATTTCCAAGACCATCGAGCTTGTTTCCCGCCACCAGGGAGTCGACGTGGATCTCGCTGGAATCCCCGTAAACGACAAGGATGTCTGGGACATGCTCTGCCGCGCAGACACGATCGGCGTATTCCAGATCGAGTCGCGCGCGCAGATGGCAACGCTCCCTCGAATGAGGCCGCGCTGCTTCTACGATCTTGTCATCGAAGTCGCCATCATCAGGCCAGGGCCGATTGTCGGAAAGATGGTCCATCCCTTTCTCGAGCGCCGATGCGGGGCGGCCCCGGTCAGATACGCCGCGCCCTGCCTGCAGCCGATACTTGAGCGCACGCTCGGAATTCCGCTCTTCCAGGAGCAATTGATGCGCATGGCCATGACGGCGGCCGGATTTTCCGGCGGCGAATCCGAAGAATTGCGCCGCGCCATGGGTTCCAGGCGTTCCCGGGCAAGGATGCTGCGGCTGGTGGAAAAGCTGCACGCGGGGATGGAACGCAACGGTATCGAAAAGCCTGCCCGCGACGAAATCGTCTCTTCAATCATTTCGTTCGCGCTGTACGGCTTCCCGGAAAGCCATGCCGCGTCGTTTGCCCTTATCGCATGGGCAAGCGCGTGGCTGAAATTTCACCATCACGCGGCATTCACGGCATCCCTCCTGAACTGCTGGCCGATGGGATTCTATTCGCCGGCGACGCTGGTAAGGGACGCCATGCACCACAACGTTCCGGTTCTGCCCATCGACGTCAACAAATCTGCTTCGGACTGCACCCTTGAACATGCCGCGGATGGAAAAATCGCAATAAGGCTCGGCCTGAAATTCATCAGGGGACTGGCCGCATCGACAATCGATCGCATCATCCGGAAGCGGCCGACGGGTGGTTATCGTGACATTACACATGTCGGCGAGGCCGCGCTGGCCGGGCGATCCGAACTGATGATTATCGCGGATGCCGGGGCGGCTCCGGCGAGCGGGCCGGGGCTGTTGACGGAAGGAAGGGGGACAAGGCGGGACGCATTGTGGCAGGCAATGGCATTTGACCCATCGGCAACAATTTTGCACCGAAACCAGTCGGACACCGACATGCCGGAATGTGTTGAACCGCTTCTTGAACATTCATTTGAAGACATGGCCAATGATTTCAGGGCAACCGGGTTGACCACCGGGCCGCACCCGATTGCCTTCATCCGCCCTCAACTCGAGGTTCGCGGGATTAAGCCCGCAAACGGGCTTTCGCTTCTGCCCGACGGCGCGCACGCAAGCGTGGCGGGCATGATAATCGTCAAGCAGCGACCGCCAACGGCAAAGGGCTTCTATTTCGCGACCGTAGAGGATGAAAGCGGTCATGCGGCGGTCGCCGTCAGTCCCGCCGTGTTCGCGCGAAACCGGACACTGCTTCTTACTTCGTCATTCCTGATTTTTTCCGGCGTCGTGCAGAATCGTTCCGGTGTCACAAGCCTGCTTGCCGATTCGTTCGAAAGGCTGCCAAAGCTTGTCAATCACCCGGGCCGCGACTTTCACTGACATGCCATGACGTATATAATCACCCTTCCTGCCGGCCGGGTTGCGGCAGGCGGAAGCGTAATGTGAAGACAGAGGTTCCATGATATGGATGAATCAAGGGTTCCGTTGACGCCGGAAGGCTTCGCCAGGCTTCAGGAAGACCTGAAGAGGTGGAAGGAAGAAATGCCGATAATCATCAAGGCTATCGGCGAGGCCCGCGATCTGGGTGATCTGTCCGAAAACGCCGAATACCACTCGGCACGCGAGCGGCAGGGACTGATTGATGCCAACATAAAGCACCTGGAAAGCCTTATCGCGCGGGCTGAAGTAATAGACCCGTCACGCTTCAGGGGCGACAAGCGCATCCGATTCGGGGCGACCGTCACGATATTCGACGAAGACAGGGACGAAGAAATCGTTTACAGAATCGTGGGCGATGCGGAAGCGGACATCGACCGGAACATGATTTCGGTGAACGCACCGCTCGGACGGGCCCTTATCGGCAAGGAGGACGGTGACGACGTGAAGTTCAAGACGCCCAGGGGCGAAAGGCGACTTTCGATCGTGGCTGTCGAGTACGTCTGACCGGGGATTGCCGATGAGAATCCTGCGCGAATACCGCACGACTTCCGAAGAGGAAACAGAGGCCGCGGCTGCGGAACTGCTCCGGATGGCGTCTCCAGGCGAAGTCATCGGCCTTGTCGGCGAACTGGGCGCCGGAAAGACCGTGTTCGTCCGTGGCGCCGTGAGGGCGCTCGGAGGCGACCCCACCCAGGTTCACAGCCCGACCTTCACGATCATGAACATCTATCGGGCACGCATTCCGGTGCACCACTTCGACCTTTACAGGATCACCGACGCCGGGGATCTTGAATCGACCGGATACTACGAGTTCACTTCATCGGGCGCCGTCAGCCTCGTGGAATGGGCGGACAAAATCCCGGACGTGGCTGCGCAGGTCGATTTCATGATAAGCATCAGGCTCGAACCGGATCGCCTGACCAGGGTGATCTCGGTACATGAACAGGACTGATATCATAAGGAAACGAACATGGGATTCAACAACCAGACGGTAAGCTACGTGACTTATCGGGTCACCGAAGATGTGAATGGCGAGGAACTGCGCCAGTCCATCCTGCGCGGACTGACCGTCGGCCGCATCAGTCCGATCGACGTCGATCTTGGACACGATCAGTCGTTTGGATTTGCCACTTTCGAAGATCCGCTGCAGACCGAATTCACGGAGCAGAACATCTTCTTCGATCCGCTGGCGGTTTTCTCGTTCCGGGTTGACAAGCTGGCCGTTCCTGCCGGAACGCTTCGCATATACACCAGGAAGCGCCTGCAGGATCGGCTCGCGGCGTCAAGCAGATCCAGGATGCCCCGCGAGGAGCGTGACGAACTTTCCGAACAGGTTCGGCTGGAACTCCTGCGGCGGGCCCTCCCGTCGATCAACGCGGTTGACGTAATCTGGGACATGGCCAGGGGAATCATAAGATTCTACTCCCTGTCCCAGTCGCTGAACGAGGCCTTCCTGGTGCGCTTCAACCAGTTCCTGGATCTGAAGCTTCAGGCCATGAACCCGGTCGGAATCCTCGAAAGCCGGCTGGATGAGCGGGAAATTGAACAGGTCTGGCACCTGCTGCCTACCAGCTTCCTTTTTGGCGGCACGATCGAGCCGGGAACCGCCACGTTTGATCCCGAACCTTGCGCGGACGATGAAGGGGAAATAGAAAATGCCTGAAATCACCATGGCCGACAAGATCGGCAGGACACAGTTCCTGGGACGTGAGTTCCTTACATGGCTGCTCTTCTGCGCCTATTCCGACCAGTCGGTCAAGGTTGGCGATCAGGTCATCGGCGTTGCCTTCGAAAGATCCGTGACGCTTGACGGAGAGAACCCGGCCAGGGAAATGAGCGCGATCAAGGTTGACGAACCGACTCAATCATCCGAGGTAATGCTTTCTCTCAAGCTCGGAAAGAAGGTCAGCAAGGCACGCCTGATGCTGACCGTCGACGGGCGCGAGTTCAAGACGGGCATCGAGTCCTCCACGCTCGCGATGAAGTCCCTGAAACTGCCCGACGTCAAGGGTGGCGACTTCGCCGACATCTTCGAGGAAAGAATGGATCTGACCGACCTGGTTGAACAGGCTGTCTGGGATCTCTTCACCCATTTCGTCAGGATTCGGATTGATCAGGAAGAATGGTCACGCGAAGCCGAACGAATTTCCCGCTGGATTGAAAGCGAAGACATATTCGGCTGACAGGCTTTTCAAAAAGGGCGGATGACCGATGCTCATCAGGCGCAACCAGATCAAGGCTGCCGAATTCAGGGAACTGCAATGGCTCGATCATGATCCGATGACGCTTGCCTCTCTCGAGGGGCAGGTCGTGCTGCTGTACTTCTGGGATTATTCCTACGTGGTATCGGTAAGAAACCTGGTGTATCTGAGCATGTGGCACGGCCGGTACGCCGACAAGGGATTGCAGATCGTCGCGATCCACGCACCCCAGTTCGATTTCGGAAAGGATGAGCGCAACCTCCGTCAGGCGGTGGAATACCATGGTCTGCCGTTTCCGGTCGCCAATGACGTCAACCTGAGGACTTGGGACGCCTATGCCAACCGCTTCTGGCCGGCAACATTCCTCATCGACCGCCAGGGATACCTGGCTGCGTGTCATTTCGGAGAAGGCGGCATCAACGAAATCGAGATGTCGATGCAGGAACTGCTGAAGGAAGGCCGCAGCCGCGTTGTCATGCCGAAGGACAGCCTTGTCGGTCAGCCGGATCGGGAACTGCAGCGAAGACCGGTCAGCCCGTCGCTGTATTTCGGTTACCGCCGGGGACGAATCGGCAACGGAAACGGTTTCACCCCGGGCGAAGTATGCGAATACGAAACGCCGGACAGGTTCAGGCGCGATATTCATTACATGAAGGGTGCTTTCAGGTGCCTGGCGGACAGCATGATTCTTTCGGGGCACCAGGGCGAGGTGACCGTCGATTATGACTCGAGCGATGTCTGCCTGGTTGCCGCGCCACCGTCGAACGGCCCGGGCCGTATCATAGTCATGCAAGACGACCAGCCGGTGTTCAACGATCGCGGTTCGGATGTGATTGACACCCCTGACATGCCTTCAATCGTGAATGTGACCCACCCGGATTCGTATCATCTCGTCCACAACCACGGGGTTGCCAGGCACCGGCTGAAACTGGTGTTCCTTTCACCGGGGATCGAACTGTTCTGCCTTGATTTCCTTCGGCTTCAATGACTCGGGGCCTTCCGGTTCCTTACCTTCAACCATGTCTTCATCGCAAAAGCCGCCGCCTGGCCCGCCCGAAGACCGCCGGCCCATGAGTTGCCAATATGAACTGCAAATGCAATCTCGGGTTTGTTTGACGGATAGTACCCGACGATCCAGTTATTCCAGACACCCGATCCGTCCCGACTTGTCAGTGTGCCCGTCTTGACCGCCGGATAACTGCCTGACAGGGCCTTGATCACCGCCAGGTGCTTCGTTCCGGTGCCACCGGTGACCGTCCTCGTCATCATCTTCCCGATGGCCCGGGCTGTTTCGGGACTGATGACCTGCTGTGATTCCGGGCCGCCTGAATCCTGAACATGAACCTCGGACGGCCAACTGCCGCCGTTGGCGATAATCGCGCCAATAACGGCGCCATGAAGCGCCGAAAGGTTGCTTCCGGCGAAACCGGCCGCCATCCTCGCCAGACCGACCCGGCCTTCCGGACGCCTTACCGCAGAGATCGTGGCAACATCGCCAACCTTGATGGTCTTGCCGAATCCGAAGCGCCGGGCCATCTCAATCAGCCTGTCGGCGGTCAGGTGGCGATCCGCCAGCTTGGCAAAAACGGCGTTGGTCGAATGTGCAAATGCCGAGGAGAACGACCTGCAGGATCTTTCCCGCTTGCGGTTGAGCAGGTTCGATGCGGTGATGTTTCGCCTGCCGCCGGTGTAGCACACCTTTTCCTCGACTCCGACTCCCTTCTCGATCAGTGCGGCGGCCGAAATCACCTTAAAAATGGAGGCGGCCGGAAACGTGGCGGTGACCGCGGGATCCTTGACCTTTCCACCATTGGTGAAGCTGGAAACGGCGATGACGCGACCGGTATCGGGTTCCAGGGCCACGAATGAACCGTACAACGGACGACGCGCCTTGAAAAACGCGTCCATGTTCGATTCCAGTATCTTGCCGGCCGAGACTGCGGGGTCTTCCGGTATAACCGGCTGCATCACCTGGCGGGCGGGTCGAACCTTCTTCTTCCTGGGGCGCGCATCGACGTCGCAGGGGGCAAACAACGACAGGGCCAGGAGCACAAGCAGTGCAAGCGGAACCGAGGGGATGGCGGCCAGACGGGATAGACGGGGGTTCACATCAGTCATTACAGCAAATCCAGCACGGTCACGGTCAGGGCCCCGGCGGGATCCCACGGATCCCCGGAATATGGCCCGATTGTTCCCCAGGCCCACGTTATGCCCTGATCGACCGAGAACCGGGCGGCAACGGCGTAAACGCCCGGAGCGGCGATGGAAAGTGTCAACCTGAACTGGTATTCGTCAACACAGTCCGGGCAAGTCGAATCGTACTGGGCGGAAATCCAGGTCCAGCCCTTATCTGCAGACGGATCGGCCAGTTCCGGGCCGTAGCCGATCTGCGCGATTATCGACGAAGGACTTATCATTCCGGATCCGGAGCCGATGTCCTGTCCGGTCACCCGCGCCTTAATGTATGGCGTGGCCTGGTTCTTCTTGACGCTTATCGCGTCGGTCGGCGACGCAATCCTTGCAAGCATTCCGTCGGAAGTGCCATAGAAAAGAACCGCGTCCTCAAGCACCGCAGTCACGTCGCCGTCCGACACGAGGACGTCGTACAGACCGGGCTGGCCGACCGAAGGGAATTCGACCTCGATTGTGTCCACATCGACGACGACGAAGGATTCGGCGGCAAGCTCACCACCGGGACCACGGAACACGACGCCGGCCACCAGCGGAAGTGGCGCGGCGAAACCCATCCCGGAAATCGTTCCTGCCCAACCGCCCTCTACAGCCCGCACGGGAACCACATCTGGTTGAACGCCACTGACGTCGAGCAGACACTGGATATCCTGCCCGTCAGTCATGCCATCGCAGTCGTTATCAATCACGTCCCGACATGACGGGCTGTCGCGCGGCCCCTCGAAGACCGTCAGATCCGGGGTATGGATACACACATCCGCGGCCTCGTCACACGAATCAATAGTGCAAAGGGCCTGGGAACCTGTATCGGAACAGTTGCGCGGCCCTCCGCCGCCACAAGTTCCACCGGTGCACGTCTCCCCGACCGTGCAGAACAGTCCGTCATCGCATCCGCCACCTTCGGGAATATCAACAATGTCGCAACGCATGACTTCCAGGTCGCAGACACGCTTCTGGCAGAGAGTGGCGATGATTTCCGCATGAAACGACTGGCAGTCGGCATCAGTGGCACAAGTCGCGATATCGCTGTTTGGCGCCCGGGGAGTCCCGACAAGCATGGACTGGAACGGATCCCCGTCCCAGCCATCGGAAACGAAGGCCGTGAACCAGTCTGCGTCGGTCGTGCCGTCTCCCGGGTCGGCCTTGCGCTCCATCGACCTGAACGGCTCGCTGAAGGGAATGCTGCCAATCATGCCGTAGGCGGTCGAAAAATACGCCGAATCGATAATGACTTCACGGTGATCGACAAGATGATAAGTCTTTGGGCCGACGTTCCCGAGCCTGAGCGTCCTTAACGAGGAACCGCTGGCCTGCGCCAGGATATCGGGCTGGGCGTCAAGAACCGAATCCGGGGCATCGAATTGTGCGATAAGGAAATATCCGCCGCCCTCGATGCTCGTGTTCCTGACCACCCTGTCATGACCGTCGAAAAGGAAATCCTGGCCCGACGGATAACCGACGCCGGTTATCTTCCAGCCGTCAAGCCTTATCGGGGCATCGGAAAGATTCCTGAGTTCGATCCATTCATCGTTGACGTCCAGCGTTGTTCCAGGCCACATCATTTCGTTGATCACGATGTCGCCGGGCTCGGCATTTCCAAAAACGGTAAGGTCGGGGGCCTGAACCGGCAGGTAACCGTTGGCGGATCCGTCAAGGTCACACGGAATCCACCGAACCCCGCCATCGACCGACATCCTTGCGGCCATGTCGAAGTATCCGCCGACAACGGCCACCGGAAATGCGCTCCAGTCAGTCCGAACCAGCCCGCCGACACTTCCACTTGCAACCAGCGTTGCTTCGGTCCACTTCCACCCGGGCGTAATCGGCGGATTTGAGCCTCTGGGCCCGTATCCGAAGCTGAAACGCACGACGGAAGCCTCGACCGATGGCGGCAGATTGCTCTGGCCCTGCATGACAACAATGGATGCGCCAAGATCGCGCTCGACCGGCTGGGACGGGAAAACCAGGATGCACGACCCCTGGGGCGCGGACTCGACGGTCGTGTATGTGAAGGCGTCCTCGGAAACGAACGGAACCAGGCTGGTTCGTATTTCCACGTCGCACCGGCCAGGCAGATCCCCCGGTGGAGTCCGCACCGTAAGCGAAAGGTTGGACTGGGCGACAATCTCGGCTGGCTTGCCGGCAATGGTCACGGTCTGGACAAGGTCAAGCGAATTTCCGCTGATGGCGATCAGATCCCCACCGCCGAGGACGCCGTTATCCGGTTCAATCCTGTTGATGCCGAGCAGGCATTCCGGCTCGGAAACGTCCGACACCCCGTCACAGTCATTATCCTTTCCGTCCGAACACTGCGGAGCGCCCCTTGGTCCCTCGATGGCTTCCGGCAGCCAGTCGTTGAAACATCTGTCATAAAACGCCAGGCAGCGATCAAGGGTGCATGAAACACCATCATCACAGCTCGGTGGGGTGCCGGGAACACATCCGACGGAAGGCTCGCAGCCTTCCGGACCGTCACAGAACTTGCCGTTGTCGCAGTCAAGCGTGCCTGTATGACCGCACTCCCCGTCCATGCAGATGTCGCCCGTCGTGCAAAGGTTGCCGTCATCGCATCCGACACTGTTTGGAAGCCTGACGCACCCGAGCTGCTCGACACACTGGTCGTCCGTGCACGGGTTGTTGTCGTTGCAGTCGCGCACGGAAAATGCCGCGCATTCGCCTTCCTGGCAAGTCGCGACAAGAATGCAGGTACTGACGATGGTGCAGGTCTGGCCTTCATTTGCCGGCAGCATCTCGCAGACGCCGGTTTCGGGCACGCACCCGGCGGCAAGACATTGAGTGTCATTGTCAGTCGGACACTTCGGCACCACGGTTGCCGGATTCACCGCGCACTTGTGCGGGAAAACGCCACGATCACAAAAAAGCGTGCCGTTGCAAAGATTCCCGTCTTCACGGGAAGCACAGTCGGAATCGGAAACACAGTCGCACGCGAGGCGACCGGGAACGCAGGTTCCATTTTCACAGTAATCATCGCGCGTGCAGTTCTCGCCGTCCTCGCATTCGGTTCCATTCTCCGCGGTCACCAGTTCGCAACGGCCGCCGGAGACATCGGTGTTGCAACTGCAAACCTGGCAGGCCTGCGCTTCGGCACACGTAAGAACGCAATCGGAATCGACCGTCAGAGCGGTGCAGGACTCGAAGACCTCGATGTCGGAATCCGGAGACGCGTCAGAACCGGAATCACTCTCGTCCGAATCCACAAGATCCTCGGCCATTGAGTCGAAGCCGTCCATTTCGGCATCCGCATCGCTGCCGGCATCCGAAGGAAGTTCGTCCAGCCCGTCTTCGCCCACATCGTCCTGGTGGGTATCGACAAACACCTCACCAGGCACGTCGGACACGACGTCCGTGGTGTTCGGCCCGCCACCGCAGGCGGCAAAGGAGGCCAGCATCAATACGGCGGCAAGACACGCCATGCAGCGAAACATTGGGATTCCTCCATCGGGCGACCGGTTTCTGCGTTGCCCGAAGCCGGGTAGATTATCCATGAATAATGCATCCGATGGCAACGGCATGTCTTCAAAGGACCCTTTTCGGGGGGACGCGAGACAAAATCCCGCCCGGAAATGATCAAACGCCTATTGACTTGGCGGCACTGACCGTGTAACCTTCGGCGCGCTTTGTGTTTTGGAGACGACCAAATGGCAAGATGCGAACTGACCGGAAAGAGAAGACTTCGTGCAAACAAGGTTTCGCACGCTAACAACAGGACGCCCAGGTGGCAGCACCCGAACATCCAGTCCAAGAGGATCTGGGTGGAGGAACTGCAGGGCAATATCCGTATCAACCTTTCGACCCGCGCCCTGAAATCGGTCACCAGGCTTGGCCTGGTCGCCTGGGCCCGGAAGAACGGCCTGGATCTCGCCAAGCTGGTTGACAGATAGCCATTGGCGCCCGGTTCGCTTATACTACCTCCGGACATTCTATATCCATCCGCCCGAACCGGAGGTTCATAATGAAACGATTCACTTCAATCGTGCTTCCGTCGGTCTTTTTCTGCATGCTTCTCGCATCATGTGAAGGCTCGGATCCAAGAAAGATCGGGGAATTCTGCGAAAGCGAAGCCGATTGCGAAAGCGGGCTCTGCTATGATTCGCAGTGCCTTAATCCGGACGGCGACTTCGATCTCGACGGGATCAAGAACGGAATCGAACGCAATATCACCGGAACCAGCTACGGACTGGCGGATACTGACGGCGACGGAATCAACGACGGCACCGAAGTCGGCAATGACGTCAATTCGCCTCTCGACGGCGACGGCGACGGAATCATCGACGCCCTCGAGTCCCGCCTTCCGACGGCCGATCCCGACGGGGACTGCCTGCCGGATGAATTCGACGCGCAGAACAACGAGTTTTCCGAGAACCCCGCGAAAGTTGCCGAACTCAATTGCTCCAGGGCGGGCGTGTGCGGACTGGCGTTCGACAAGGTGACCGCCACATGCGCCCAGGGCGTGGCCGCATGCGACTACTCGCAGGTTCCGTCATTCGAGGAAACCGAAGCCACATGCGATGGACTGGACAACGACTGCGACGGCAAGGCCGACATCGGACTGCAACCTCCCAGTCAGCCGGCATGCAGCGACAAGGGGATTTGCGCGGGCAGGCAGGAAGTCATCTTCCGCGTCTGCCTCAGGGGTGAATGGGTCTGTGAGTACTCGGGCATAACCGGCTGGGAACCGAACGAAAGCAGTTGCGATTCGATCGACAACAACTGCGACGGCGAGACCGACGAGGGACTGGTCGGACAGGACTGCTTCAACCGCAACGAATACGGCAAATGCGCGGGAACGACGGCCTGCAATGAATTCAAGGGCGTTACCTGCATCGGACAGACGCCGGCGGCCGAAATCTGCAACGGCATCGACGACAACTGCAACGGTTCGACCGACGAAGACCTGGTCGGAATCGAATGCGAAATCGTCAACGAATTCGGAACCTGCACGGGCGAGACTGTTTGTGACATTCAAACCGGTGGCGCCGACTGCGATGCGATGACTCCGGCCCAGGAGATCTGCGACACAATCGACAACGACTGCGATGGAATGACGGACGAAGACTTCATCTGCGACCGGACATCGACGATCATGATGAAGGTGTTCGGGGCGAGCCTGCCACCGCCTCCATTCAAGTCCTCTGCGACCGGGGAAGGATACCAGGCCCTGTCGGGAGCTTCGGTCAGCTTCTACAAGGATTCATGCCCGCCAGAGACCGAGTTGAGCGCGGCGTGGACCGTGACGACCGACGACGAAGGAAAGTCTGAGATTCCGATTGAACCCGGGCTGTGGTGCATTCAGGTCAGTGCCGAAGGCTACCAGGCGATGACAACCGATGTTCTGTTTCTGGAACCTGGAACGGTAATTCCGATCGAGATGATTCTTCTTCTGAACGGCATGACCCAGGCACAGCTCTCGATGTGCGGCCGCGTTCTCGAGTACGACGACTACGTTGTCACCACCAGCGGCAGCACGGAGCCGGCAAGCGGGAGTCCGGTTCCCGCCGCTCTCATCACGCTGGTTGACATGACGGGGTCAACCGAAATCGCGACGACGACATCTGATTCGAACGGGTACTGGTGCCTGGTCGGACTTCCCCAGCTTCCCGCGGAACCATACCTGATGCTGAACTCGGTAAAGGACGGATTCTATCCGGCCAGCTACGAGGCAATGATATCGATGAACGCGCTGACGTTTTCGACCATCCTGATGAGCAGGCTTCCGTCCGAGGAAGGCTCCTGTCTTTTTGACGGCTTTGAGGACTCGGGAAGGGTCGGCATGTGGACGATAACCCAGGGCGAAACATCGCCTGTGACGTGGAACATCCAGTCAAGCCAGGTGTGCGTGGCCCCTGTCTATTTGAATGAATGCCTGCCGGTGCCGGCCAACGAGGCCGACATTTCGGCCGAAGGTACCCTCCTGTGCCAGGAGGAGGGAATTTACGACGACGGATGCATCCCGTCACCCGGCTCCCTCGCGGGCGCCGGTGGGGGCGATTTCTACGCGTGGTTCGGCAACCCGCTCACCTGCAGCTACTCGGAATCTGGCGAAAACTGCGAATTTGTCGGAAAACGCGTGTCCGGTGCGCTGGAGTCGCCATGGATCAACGGCATCGATGCGTGGACCCTGTACCTGATGTTCGACAGCGCCTGGGAAATCGAGAGCCAGACTTCATCGGTCGATGTCATGTACGTCGAGGCCCAGACGTCGCCGCAGTCCGAAACCGGGTTGTGGACACTGGTTGGAACGGTCAACACGATGACGCCCCTCGATACCGCGCAGGTCACCAGGGCCGCTGCAGCCGGGGGCTGGACCTCCGGGGGCGACGCTTCCGGCCCGACCTGGAACACCTACAAGCTCGACTTGAAGGACTTCGCCGGCGAATTCTTCAGGATCAGGTTCCGTTTCGATTCCATGGATGGGAACGCCAACCTTTACCGCGGATGGCAGATCGACAATATCAGCGTAAGCGGCATTGGTTGCCGCTCGAACGAAAATTGATCGGGAGAAGATGGAACCGCATATCCCCCTGCGAATCCCACTGAAAGTCAGAAAACGGCTGGACACACTGGCGAAAAGGACGACAGGCCCGATGCCGGTTTCGGAATTCAGAAGGCTGGTCGTCGAAGGCAGGCTTGTCAACGCTCCGCTTGACGGATACTCCGACCCGGCCTGGCGAACGATTTGCCTGCGGCACGGCGCCACGCTCTGTTACACCGAAATGATTCCTGCAATCGCCCTGGTTTTTGGGGCAAGCGATGCCATGCGAAGACTCCGCAGGGCAGACGGAGAGTCGATCCTGGCCGTCCAGATTGAGGGAGCGAAGCCAGACATCATGGTCGAGGCCGCCCGGATTGCGGTCAATGCCGGCGCCGACATCATCGACATCAACGCGGGATGCCCGTCACAGCGGGTGACCAATTCCGGCGCCGGATCCGCGCTGCTCTCGGATCTTGAACTGCTTCATGAAATCGCCCGTGCGGTCAAAGGTGCCGTGGATGTACCGGTGTCCATGAAAGTACGATCGGGCCCGACCCAGTCCAACATCGTCGTGGATGAAATTTCGGCCATGGTGAACGACCTGGATCTGGCCGCCGTAACCATTCATCCCAGGACAAGAAACCAGGCCTATCGAGGAAAGGCGGACTGGAGCCTGATTGCCCGGATGAAGAGTTCGTGCAGGATTCCCGTCATCGGGAACGGGGACATCAGATCCCCGGCCGATGCATTGCGGATGATGGAAACCACTGGCTGCGACGCGGTCATGATTGCGCGTGGTGCCATTGGAAATCCCTGGCTGTTTTCGCAGACAAGGGCCTGCCTGGCCGGCCAGGAAGCCCCTGCTCCCGTTAACAGGCAGGAGTGGGAACGCACGGTTTGGGATCACTTCAATCTTTTTCTGGATTACCTTGACGGATTCGAGGGTATCGCCGCCCGCCTTTTCCGGAAGCACCTTGCAAGGTACACGCGCGGCATGACGGGCGCGACCGAATTCCGACGCGGGCTGCCCCACATCAATGACAGGGCCGGGCTCAGGATGGCGCTTGAAAGGCTGCTTGCGGCCGGCGAGGAGGCAGGGGGATTCGTCTTCCCGATGCCAAGGCCGGATGATACATTCTAGGCAGGGCCGTCAGCCCGGGGTGATACGTTGAACGGACCGGAAATTCTTACGGTGGCGCAGGCGATGAATCTCTCAAGCGGATTCCTTGCAAAGAAGGGATCCGCGAGTCCAAGGCTGGACGCCCAGATACTTACCGCGCACGCGCTTGGAATCAGGCGGCTGGATCTTTACCTGGCACCGGACAGGCCACTTTCGGAACTGGAGCGCGATACACTCAGGAAATTCCTGGTCAGGCGTTCCGCGGGGGAGCCGGTGGCATATATCGTGGGCTTCCGGGAGTTCTTCGGCCTCAGCTTCCGGGTTACACCGGCAGTGCTTGTTCCCAGGCCGGAAACCGAGGCAATCGTTGACGCAGCCCTGGACCTGCTGGATGTCATGGCCGGGGAAGGAAGGACGCCCCTGATCGCGGCCGACGTGGGAACGGGCAGCGGAGCAATCGCCTGCACAATCGCGACCAGGAATGCCGACGTCAGGCTTGTCGCTTCGGACGTAAGCCAGCCGGCAATGGATGTCGCGGTGCAAAACGCCCGGACGCTGGAAGTCGCGGATCGTATCGAGTTCATCAGATCCGACGTCCTTGAAGACTACCCTGCCGGGATGTCATTCGACCTGATTGTCTCCAATCCACCGTACATTGCCGAAAGCGAAGCCGGAATGGTCGATGCATCGGCCATCGGCTTCGAACCGTCTCATGCGCTTTTCTCGGGCCCGGAAGGAACCGACATGACTTATGCCCTTATCCGGCAGTCCCTGTCCCGCCTTCAACCCTGGGGTGCCCTTGCGGTGGAAATCGGAACCCCGGCCCAGGCATCAAGGGTTCAGGAAAGGATGCGGACGGCATTCGAATCGGTTACGCAAATCGTCGATCCATCAGGGGCGGTTCGCGGCCTTGCAGGAAGATGCCCCCGGCGGGGCGACTCCACGGAGCATTCAAAGTGAAAGAAGGATTCAAGTGCGGTGTCGTCGCGATTGCAGGTAGACCGAATGTCGGAAAATCGACCTTTCTCAACAAGGTGACAGGAAGCAAACTGGCCATCGTCACGCCCAAGCCGCAGACGACCCGGGACAGGATTCTGGGCATCTTCTCCGGTGATGACGGTCAAATCCTGTTTCACGACACCCCAGGCATCCACGAATCATCGAAGCCGATGAACAGGAGGATGGTCGCCAGGGCAATTTCGGCCCTTGCCGATGCGGACGTCGTTTTGATGATGACCGACGCCACCAGGCCCGAACAGGCCATTCGCGAAGACGCCACCGTGATCGCCCGCGTAAGGGAATCCGGCAAGCCGGCCGTCCTGGCAATCAACAAGATTGACCGCATCGACAAACCACTGCTTCTGCCGCTGATGTCCGAATACATGAAGCATGGAAACTTCGCCGCGGTGATCCCGATTTCCGCAAGGAAGGGCGGTGGGGTCAACGATGTCGTTAAGGAACTGCTGCGCATGCTGCCGGCTGGCGAGCCGCTTTTTCCCGAGGACGAACTCTCCGACAGGCCCCTGAGGTTCCTTGCCGCCGAGATCATCCGGGAAAAGGTGACCCTGCTGACGCATCAGGAGGTTCCATATTCGACAGCCGTGACCATCGAATCGTGGACGGACGGAAGCGCCCGAAAGGCAACCAGGATTGAGGCGACCATACACGTCGAAAGGGATTCCCAGAAGGCCATCGTGATCGGACAGGGCGGATCCCTTTTGCAGAGGATCGGGACGCAGGCCCGGGTGGAAATCGAGGAACTCGCCGGAAGTCGGGTGATGCTGTCCCTTAACGTAGTCACCGAAGACAACTGGACAGAGTCCGACAAGAACCTCGACAGGCTGCTCGGAGAATGATGCCTCTTATCAATCGTGCGCCAGCAGTTGCCGGATTTTCATGCCCTGCATGCACTTGAAGCACACCGAATCCTTGAAGCCGAACGCATTTGCTTCCACATACAGATCGATGCAGCGGCCGACCATCATGTCGGCCTGCATCGTCTTGCAGAAGAACGGGGTATCAATCTTGACCTGGGACTTCCTGCTCGATTCATCGTCCATTATGTTCGCCTGCTCGTTGTCGCCCATTCGCATGTCCGCCTCGAATCCAGATATCACCCGGAAGTCGGAATAGTGGTAGATTATTCAGAACGGTTTTGAAACCGTCAAGACTGGCGCTGCGGGCAGGTTCAACAGTGCTGGATATTCAGGGGGTATCATGATTCTTGGCCTGACAGGAAAGAACGCTTCCGGCAAGGGTACCGTGGCCGAAGTGCTGAAAACAGGTGGATTCGAGTATTTCAGCCTCAGCGATGAAATCCGCAGATCGCTCGAACAGCAGGGCATTCCGATTACCAGGGATACGCTTACTGAGGAAGGTAACAGGATTCGCAGGCAGGAAGGGGCTGGGGCACTGGCGGCGAGGGTAATCGGCCGCTTTTCGCACGGAGTCAACCAGGTTGTCGATTCCATCCGCAATCCCCAGGAAGTCGCAGTTCTGCGGCAGCAGCAGAACTTCTTTCTCGTTGCCGTCGATGCACCCTGCGAAACCCGCTTTGAGCGCTTGCGACAGCGCGCCCGACCTGGCGACCCCGACACACTTGAAGGCTTTCTGGCCGCCGAGGAGCGCGAGCTTCAAAGCGGCGATCCCGTTACCCAGCAACTGCTCGCCACGATTGAACTTGCCGATTACACAATAAACAACTCCGATGGAAAGGATGCCGTTGTGGCCGCCGTCAGAAACGTCTTTCGCGACGCGGCGGCAAGAACGGTCAGGCCCACATGGGATGAATACTTCATGGCCATAGCCCGGGTCATCAGCAGCCGCGGGAACTGTGCCAAGCGACGCGTCGCCGCTGTTGTGGTCAAGGACAGCCGAATTGTTTCAACCGGTTACAACGGAACTCCGCGTGGAACATCAAACTGCAATTCGGGTGGCTGCCCGCGCTGCCTTTCCCTTACTCCGTCGGGCGAGGCCCTTGGCGAATGCGTGTGTTCACACGCGGAAGAAAACGCCATCACTCAGGCCGCCTATCATGGAGTCAGCTTGAAAGGGGCCACGATATATTCGACATTCATGCCGTGCATCATGTGCACGAAGATGATCATCAACGCGGGAATCTCGGAGGTTGTTTATCACTCCGATTATCCGCTTCCGCCCGAGGCCGCCAGCCTCTTCAGGCAGGCGGGCGTATCGACAAGGCAGTTCCGCGACTAGAGGGTCGATCGGCCGGTTCGGATTGACAAAACCCCACAGATAACCTAAATTTCCCGGCCGGAGGTGCTTACATGGCAAGAGTTACCGTTGAAGACTGTCTGGACACCGTAACCAACAGGTTCGCGCTCTGCCTTCTGGCAGCCAAGCGTGCCCGCGCGCTGCTTGACGACGCTGAACCGGTCATCGATACGACCAACAGGGAAACCGTCACGGCCCTTCGGGAAATCGCCGCTGGCAGGATCGGCTTCAGGCGCGACGTACGCGAAATGCTGGATCTGCCGGATCGGTTCGGCGAAAAGACCAGATGAAACCGGTTCAGGTGAAATGGCTGCCGATGGCGGCCGTCTGCCTGTTCATGTTCGTCCCGGGGTGCGCCGGGAAACTCCACCCGCTTCCATCAGGTGCCGACTGGATCTCGGATCCTTCGGTGCTGCTGTCAAAAATTGTCGAAAGAAAGCAACGGATCCGGACGGTTTCGACCGTCGGGCGCATTGACAGTCGTTCAAAGGCCGGGCTTCTGCGAGGTCGGATTACGACCCTGGTGTCGCGGGATCGGCAGGTGAGGCTTGAGGCTTGGACCCCGAGCTGGGATCTGGCCGGTTCGTTTGTTGGGAACGCCGATACATTCATCTACTTCCAGCGCGGCGATAAATACTGCGTGGCGGGGACATCGGATCTGGAAACGATTGACAAGGTCCTGCCGCTTGGAATCGATATCGACCAGTACGTCAACTCACTGCTCGGTTCCTGCTTCATTCCCGAGAATGTCTCATGGAAGATCGAATTTGACAGGCGATGCGGATGCTGGCTTCTGTCAGGCTCGCCGGGCGACGGCTCGACTCACCGGATCCGCGCCGACGCTGACGGAACGGTGCGCCAATCGACCGTATCGGCAGGTTCAAAGACCTTGATTGACATACGCTTCAAAGGAATTTCCACGGTCTCTTCAGATGCGGGATCGGAAAGGTTCCCCGCCGAAATCACGTTCGACATCCCGGGCCGAAGGTCAAAGGCCACGCTGAAGTTCAAAGAAACCGAGATCAACGGAGAAGTGTCCGATGACGACTGGGAACAGACCTGTCCCGAAGGTCTCGGAAGGATGTATCTGCGATAAGGAGTGACCTGATGAACGTTTCCCGCAAAGGTCTCTTCATTGTCTTCGAAGGGCTTGACGGCGCCGGAACCACCACGCAGACGAGACTTCTTGCCGCCAGGCTGGCGCAGCGCACACCGACGGTGATGACGGCGGCAACGGCCGAACCGAGTACCGGTCCGGCCGGTTCAGTCATCAGGCAGGTGCTTCGCCACCGCGTGCGCGGAACCGACTGTTTCGGAAAGGACAAGCCGTTCGACCCCGGGGCACTCGCCCTCCTGTTCGCGGCGGATCGGCTGGATCATTACTCGTGCGAAATCGAGCCGGTCCTGGATTCCGGCGGAGTCGCGATTTCCGACAGGTACAAGCTTTCATCGCTTGCCTACCAGGCACTCGATGTACCTTTTGAATGGATTGCGTCAATCAACTCGCTCGCGCCTGAACCAGACCTGCTGTTCTTCCTGGATGTCTCGCCGGAAGTCGCCTGGAACAGGGTCAGCATGAACCGCATTACCAGGGATATATTCGAGGTTCCCGAAATCCTGCGACAGGTTCACGCAAACTACAACAAGGCGCTCGAGCGGATGGATCGGGACAAGGTCGTAATCATTCCCGGGGAAACACCGGCCGACTCTATTGCGGACATAGTCTGGCACCACGTCGCCGGAAGGATTCCCGCCGCTCAGGGCGGGCAGGAACCGGTCAACTGATCCACACTCATCCCTTTCATCACCTTCACCACACCATCGTGGTATGCGACGAATGCCGGGCCATCCGGACTCTCCTCGATTACAACACCGGCGCCGGTTCCCTCATGGGCATCGGCCCCGCAACCGGATCCACAGGAAAAGAACACTATATCGCCGACGACCGGCCTGTCGGCCCGGGTGACAAGCGTCCCCGCCTTTTCGGCCTGCTGCCTGACATCGCCGGCCGTCCACGCAGCCGACGACGCCCCGCGTGGAAGCCTGTCGCAAATCGCAAGCAGATGGCCGATGAAGGATCTTCCATCAAACGACTTCCGTATTCCGACCAGCCTGCGAGCCGACCTGGCCAGCCTTGCCCTGGCATCTCCCGATGCCGGAACCATCAACACGGCCGTCCTGGCCGGGGCGGGCTGTCGAACAGCGGGCGTCGGGGCGGCCGCACGTTGCGACGCGCCACCGGATGCCTGGCGGCTGGCCGCCGGCTTGTCCTTTTCTGGATTCCGGCCGCCATCCGTGGCTGAATCACGCGATTCCGGCCTGGTTCCCGGGTCAAGGACTGCAAACGGGCCTGACTCGCCCGCAAGCCCGGGCGCGGAGGCATGCAGTGCAAGCTTCTGGACACGGGTCGGCACCGAACAGGCAGAAGTTGCAAGCACCACCGTTCCGACTGCAATCAAAGCGATTCGCGTCATAACACCTGCGGGGTATAATTGTCCGTCCACTTTCGACGGCGACGTACTGATGGTATGACGCCGGACCCGGATCGTCAAAGAAGTGCCCTTCTTGCAGGAAGGTATTGCCGATGGCGCAAAACATCGTTTCACCAGGCAGAAGGGAACGCCCGGGACTGCAGGCCGGCGTGGTTCAGGCTTTTGCCTGCCTGGGCAAGACCTTTTCCGGTCGACCGATTGCAATTGCGAAGCGGGCGCTGACCCTTCAAAGCCTTCAACGCCAGCTTCTCGCCGGAATCCCCGTGGTTGCCGCCTTCAAGTCCCTGGGCGGCCTGTCTGGCGGCCGTACGGGGATTGCGCTCAACCGCGTGGCAGCCGGCCTGGAATCCGGGCTTACCCTTGCCGATGCGGCACGCCTTGCGCCGCAGATATTTCCGGGAACGGCCCCTGACCTCATTGGTGCGGCCGAACACACCGGAACGATCCCCGACATGCTTGACTCGATGGTCCGCACCCTGAAGCTTCAGGCCGAAACCCGCCGCCGCATTCTGACATCGTTTGCCTATCCGGCGTTCCTGGCACTTTCCGCGTGCCTGCTGCTTCCGCTTCCACGCCTGGTCAGTTGCGGGCCCGGAGGATATCTGGCCGGGGTCGCAAAGACCGCTCTGCCCTTTCTGGCAATTGCCGGAATCATCGGCTCATTCTGGTTTGCAACCTTGAACCCAAGGGCTTCAGACGCCCTCCGTCGAATCGCCCGGCATGTTCCTCTCGTAGGTGCCGCAATAAGGGAAAGGGCGCTTTTCGCGAGCCTTCAGACAATCGGCCTGGCACTTCAGGCCGGACTTGGCATTTCCCAGTCACTGAAACTCGGGACGATTGCCGCGCAGGATCGACAGACGTCGGATGCGTGGAAGGCCACGGCGCTTCTGGTCGCCAGGGGTGCAACCCTTTCGGCGGCGCTTCACCCGTCACTTCCCGACGACATTGCCGTATCGATTGGAACTGGTGAAAAGACTGGTGCCCTTTCGGATGCGATTCTGGAGGCGGCTGTTTCCACCTGGAGCAGGTACCAGGCGCGGATGGCGTTACTGGCCAGAATTGCATCCGTGACAATCTCAGTGCTGGTGGTTTCATTCATTGCATTCAACATTGTCCAGTCCTTTCTGGATGTCCTGAACCTTGGCGGGAATTCCCAGATGGACATGGAAATGATGCGCGAACTGCGTGGGGTGATTCAGTAACTGACGGCTGTTTCAAGCCTTCACACAGTGGTATCCTTCCTTGTCGATCATGGTGGCCTGGACGGTCGCCGGCTTTGCGGCCGGAGGAAAGTCCGGGCTCCACAGGGCAGGGTGCCGGGTAACGCCCGGCGGGGGTAACCCCAGGGAAAGTGCCACAGAAACCAGACCGCCTTTCCGCCTGGCGGAAGGGTAAGGGTGAAACCGCGGTGTAAGAGACCACGGGTCGCCAGGGCAACCTGGCGATCGGTAAACCCCACCCGGAGCAAGACCGAACAGGGGGCGGGCCGCCCACCCGATGCCCCCGGGTAAGGTTGCTTGAAGCGTCCGGTAACGGAACGCTCAGATGAATGACCGTCGGGAACTTCGGTTCCGACAGAACCCGGCTTACGGGCCGCCATGATCGACAACCGGCGAATTCACGGAGGAAACCAGATGTCCCAGCAGATTCCGGTCTGGACGGCCAACCGCGGAACCATGATGATGGTCAAGGTCGCGCTTGGCCAGTCAGGACGCACGCCGATTTTCGTCAACTCTCAGGCCGAACTCGAACGCACCATGGCCGAGTCTGGAAGCCGCCTTGCCATAGTCGGGCTTGCCGAACTTCAGGCCGCCGGGCTGACCGTCCAGGCGCTGACCGGCCGCTTTGCAAGGGAAACTGGATGGGTCGTGATGGTTGTCGGGCTTCCTCCACCCGACGGGTTCGGCCCGGGCGTAAAGACTTTGAAGGTGCCTTTTTCCGCCGCGGAACTGCGCCAGTTGATCGATTCCGATCCCGCGCCGGCCGGCTCCGTCCGGCCGTCAACCCCGGGGACGCAGGATTTGACCGCGATCGTCAGGGCCGAAATCGAACGGATAGTCCGCGAGAAGGCCGACGCGATGGTCGCTGACGCGGTGATGAAGATGGTTCCGGAACTGGCGGAAGCAATGATCAGATCGGAACTGGATCGCCTGCTGAGCGATGCCGCCGAGAAGGCGGTATCAACGGATCCCGCACCGGACGACGAAACCTGACATCATGTCGGCGGGAAACAAGCCTGGTAAGGAAGACTGCAGAAGCCCCTGGCATACTGCTCGCACGTGAAGGTCGGCCACCCATTCTCCATGACGTCCTCACTGGAACAGTCGATGTCCAGTATGCAGTTCTTGTACTCAACCCACTGTTCCTGGGCCTCGGTTGTTCCCGAGGCGATGCACTTCATGGCGCAGGTCGGGTCTTCGGCGGGGCAATCCTTGCGACAGGTCCATATATCGCGGCAGGTCGATTCACCGACCACGCAGGCGCCGGCCTCGGTGCCGCATGAACCGATAAGGCAATCGGAGACCTGCTCGGCCTGGAACATCGCTATGCACTCGTTTGTTGCCGCACACGCCTTAAGGGCAGCCCACGCGTCGGCGGCCGCCGTCTCTGCCTGGGCAAGACACGTCGTTTCAAACGCGGCGTCATCGCACAGAACCGCACAAGCCGCGACTTCAAGGCAGCTTGGCCCTGTCGGCACGCCGGTCGGGCAAGCCTGGGTCGTATCGGTTCCGCCCTGATCCTGATTGACGTTCAGATCGGTGTTTAAACCCTGATCCGGTGTCGTGTTGGTGTCGATGCCGCCGCCGGTATCACCGGTATTGGCATCTTCCTGCTGCCCCAGGTCGGTTTCCACATCCGGGGTGTTCGTGTCGGGCGCCGAAACATCCTGGCCGCCGACGTCGGTCAAACCACCTTCATCCGTGCCGTTGCCATCTGATCCACAACCAAGACCAATGGCAATGACGAACATGAACAGAACCGTGCAGACTTTCATGATTCCCCCGATATGGATTTGTTGACAAACCGTTAACCGACCATCGGATGTTACACGATCGACAGTAAAACGAAAAGTGTCGCTTTCGGACAGTGTCACCCTAAAAAAAAGGGGCCGCCGGGAAACCCGGCGACCCCCTTTTCATCGGTCAATCAAGCGAAGGCCGAATCAGCTCGGAACGCAGGCGCCGTATTCATCGGCACAGGCACCACCCGCGTTGATGGCGGTGTTGGCGCAGGCGGAGAAGTCGGACGCGCTGGCGCATTCGGTCTGCAGGCATTCTTCGAACGCCGCGTACAGGTCCTGGGCATCGAACGAACCGTTGCCGTAGCACGCCTGGGCGCAGGGGGAATCCTGGCAGCCCTGGATGCAGTTGAACACTTCGGCGCAGGTGTCATCGCCGTGCGGCAGACAAACGTTCCATTCGTCGGCGCAGTCGCCCTTCTGGGACGCCATCCAGCAGTTGTCGCAATCGGTCTTCTGCTGAGCCGTGGGATTTTCCACGTCGCAGACCGGGCACGCGGTGGACGAGCATTCGGACGCGATGATCATGTCCTTCATGCCGGCCAGCGTGGTGTTGCCGCGGCAATCGGCCACGCATGCGTAGTCCTGGCAACCACCGGCGCAGGTGTAGTATTCCATGCAGGTCTCGTTTTCGGTGCCGGCGCACTTCGACCATTCGGCATTGCAGACGCCAACGCCTTCGTCATCGCCGTACATCGCTTCCATCCAGCAGGTATTGCACTCTTCGTCCTGCTGGGCGGTGGGTTCCTCGACCTGGCAGACCGGGCAGTTATCCAGCGAGCAGTTCTCGGCCATGATACGATCACGCAGACCTTCCGGGGTCACGCCAGCCTGGCATTCGTCAACGCAGGCATCGTAGGCGGCCTGGGTCTGGGCGGTGTACTGGCAGGTCGTGAAGCAGATTGTGAAGTCAACGCAATCCTGGTACTTGGTGCCGCCGGAAACACAATTCTTGTAGTAATCCCAGCAATCGCCCATAACCGCATCGTTGAAGCAGACATTGCATTCTTCTTCCTCGGCGGCGGTGTCGTACGTTTCACAAATGGGGCACTTGTCGAAAGCGCAGTTGTACATCGCGTTCTGGTCAAGCTGGGCGTCCTCGGTGCTTTCGTTGCGGCAGTCGCCATAGCACATGCTGGTCTCGTTGTCGGACGTGCCCGGATCATCCTCGGGGCAACCGTCGAAGCAGTCGTACATCTCGGCACAGGTGCGGTAGGTGCAGCCCCAGTAGCAGCCGATGATTGCTTCGGTGCAGTTTTCATCGATGCAGGCATACCAGGCTTCCTCATCAGGGGAACTGCCGCAGATGTTGTAAATGCAGTTGTTGAAAACCTGCAGGTCTTCCTGTCCCTCGGCGGTCAGCTGGCCCTGGCACTCGGCCATGCAGGCTTCGCCTTCGGCGGTCTGGGGATTCGGGCACCCGGCGGCGCAGACGTCCCAGTACCACTTGCAGGAACCGACGCCATCCTCGCACGGGGGCAGGTTGGTGTCCGTGCCGCCTTCGTCGGTCTGGCCACCTTCGTCGACGCCCTGATCCGGCGTGACGAGATCGGGCTGTCCGCCCTCGTCCGGCTGAGCGTTGTCCGGAAGCGCATCCGGGTTGGCAATAACGTCCGGCTGGCCGTTGACGTCCGTACCTTCGTCACCCTGGTTCATGTCGGTGGGGATGTAGATGTCCTCGCCGGGGTTGGGGTTACCATCGTCGCCGCAGGCAACGGCGAAGCCAAAAAGGGCACACGCGACGGCAAAACTCAGCAGTTTCTTCATTCTGGCTCTCCTTCGATTGACCAAAAAAATCCACGTCAACAGGGCAGTCCCCCGAAGACCAAACATTCCGAACCGACCAATTTTCGTGATTTTGCAGCAATTTGTCAACGATTCAATGCTATGATCGGATACGTTTTTTTTTCCCGAAGGCGGTGGTTGCCGTGGCGGATTTGCTGTTTTCAGAAGTAAGGCTTCCGGGGCTGGACGGCCCCGAAACATTTGACGTTGTCGTTGATGGCGGCCTGATTGTTGACGTCGGCAGGCACTTTCAGGGGTGTGCCGCTTCCGTTGTTCCCGGTCGGGGGCGACTTCTGATGCCCGGGGCCATCGACATGCACGTTCACTTCCGCGAGCCCGGCGCCACTCATAAGGAGGACCTCGCATCCGGGTCGAACGCCGCGTTGCTCGCGGGAGTCACCACGGTGTGCGACATGCCGAACAACACGCCGCCGATCACGACGGCTTCCGAGTTCATGTCTAAGGCCGAACTGGCGGCGAAAAGCGGGCGTTGCGACGTTATGCTTTACATGGCGCTGACCGCGTCGAATCTTGAGCAGGTGGCAATGGTGAAGTCCCATCCGGCATTCGCCGGGGTAAAGGTCTTCCTTGGCGCCACGACGGGAAACATGATCTGTGACATCGACGCGGTCGCGAGGGCGGCGGCGGTTCTTGACTGCCTGTTCGTGTTTCACGCGGAGTCGGATGTCGTTCTCAGGCAGGTGGCCGCCCGGCTTGGCGAGGGAACCTCGGCCGGCGACCATCTTGCCCTTCGGCCAGTGATTGCCGCCACGACGGCAGTACGGCAGATCGCCTCGACCTGGCGTCCCGGAATGCGTTTCCACATCTGCCACGTATCCTGTCGCGAGGAAGTCGAAATCATTTCGTCATCCGGGGGAATTACCTGCGAGGCGGCGCCCCACCACATGGGGCTTTCAGCGGCGGACACGGGAAGGCTGGGAAATCTTGCCAAGATGAACCCGCCGCTTCGCGACAGCGAGGACGCGGAATCGGTGCTGCAGGCGGTATGTTCGGGCGCCATTGACTGCGTTGCAACCGATCATGCGCCGCACACGCTTGCGGAAAAGGCGGTTCCCTACCCGAAGGCCCCTGCCGGTGTTCCCGGTGTGGATACGCTGGTTCCATTTGTCATGTCCCTGGTTCGAAGCGGACGCATGACGACCAGGCGCGCCGCCGCGGTGACTTCAGGGAACCCCGCGCGGATACTCGGACTTTCAGACCGCGGCGCCATTGCGCCGGGACTGCGGGCAGACCTTTACCTGACCGATCCGTCCCGGGAATGGGTTGTTTCCGACAGGGAAATAAGATCGAAATGCGGTTGGAGCCCCTTTTCCGGCCGGACTCTTTCTTCCAGGCCGGACGTCGTGTGCTTCAAGGGAAGGCTGGTGGAATAGCTGGGGCCGCCCGGCTGACAAATGGGCTTACAGCCCGATACCCTGGGCCATGGCCTGCTTCAGCGCGTTGAAGGTAAGCTTCGCCGGTTCGAGAAGCTCGGATTCCTGAAGCTCGGGGGCGACGATGAACCTCTGAAGGTAGAACGTGGCCTGCTTGAACCGCTGCTGGCGGATCAGGGCGTTGGCCAGGTTGAACGCGGCGGTGGCGTTGTCCGGATCGAGCTCGATGCTCGCGGTGAGTTCCTCGACCGCGGGATCCACCTTTCCAAGGGTCAGGTATGCAAGTCCCAGGTTGTGGTGAAGATCCGGGTCGTCATGGTTCAGCCTGACACCCTCGGCCAGAACCGCGGCGGCCGCCTGATAGTTCTCCGTATCGTAATACATCATCCCCAGCGAGTTATAGGCGCGGGCGTACTTCGGATTTGCCTGAAGAGCCTTCCTGTAGTAGTCGTCGGCATCGTCAAGCTTGCCCTTCTTCTGGAAGATTGAGCCTGTGTAATAAAGGCTTCCCGGATGCACGGGATCAATCTTCAACGCTTCCTGGAAGCGGGCCAGCGCGGGATCAAGGTTACCTTCCGCCAACTCAAGCCTGCCAAGAAGATAGACCGTCTCAACGTCTTTCGGATTCAGCTCGAGCGCGGCAGTCAGCTCGCGCCGGGCGCCCGCGTAATCCTTCTTGTCGTTCATCAGGATTGAGCCGAGCTGGAAATGGGCCACCTGGTTCCTGGGATAGACCGAAATCGCCGCATCGAAAAGGCCGATTGCTTCCTTCAAATTACCGGCCTCGTATTCGATTATCCCCTGATTGCAGTATGAAACCGAGTCCTTTCGGGCCTTCGAGCACCCGGACGCCAGCACCAGCGCAAGAACCGCGACGACAAGAAGCGTCTTTCTGTCATGAGTCATGGCTGCAATCCTCATCAGGAGAATACATTACTTGGTCAGGCGGAAAATGAAGGGATACGACGAAACCTGAACCGCGGCGCCGCCCTTCGGTTCCGGGAACCGCCAGGTGGCGATGCGTTCCATTATGCATCTTTCAACTGCGGCATTGCGCATGGTGGTGTCCCGAACCTTGACGCCCGCGGTGTATCCGGTCGGAAGGATGACCCACGTCATGTCAACGTTGCCCGCCAGTTCCGGGTTCTTCTGGGCTTCCTGCTGGTAGCACCACCTAATCTGGTTCATCTTCGACTGGACGTATCGCCGCACCATTTCCTTGTCGAGCGCGCCGACCTTCATGTCGCCGGCAAATACCTGAAGCTGGGTGTCGCCCTTCTTAAACTTGATCTTCGAGCTTGCACCCTCCGCATCCTTCTTCGACAGGCCGGATATCCCGCGGATATCGGCAGGCGCGTATTCGCCACCGCCACCCCAGGCCCCGGTGCCCTGGAAGCCGCCGGCGCCGCCGCCCATGGTTCCGCCGAACGCGCCAAGCGAACTGGCCAGATCGGCGTCGATGCCGTTGTCGCCGATCACGCGGATGCCCATGGTACCGCCGCCGAGTCCCGAACCGGCCATGTCAAGCAGGCGGCCGAACCGCGCGTCCTGTTCGCCCATGACCTGGGTCAACGCCTGATTGGCGACGTTCCGGTCGGTCTCGGTGTCCGCCACGACGATCTTCGAGGTCTGCTTGTCTGTCGGCTCCGCGCGGCTGAGACGATCAACCATGCCGTCGTCTTCCTTGGCCTCCTCGAACTTCTTCTTAATCTCTTCCTCTTCCTTCTTCTTCTCTTCCTCGACCTTGCGTTCCAGCATCGCGACCTGAATCTTCCGCAACGCCTTGGTCTCCCGGTCGTACGGATCCCTGGTCGCCTTCAACTGCTCTTCGGGAACAAGCGCTATCAGAAGCATCAACGCCAGGTGAATCATCAGGGAAAGCAGCAGGTACATGTGCTCCCGCATGCTGAAACGCTTCCAGCTTGAGCCCATTACCTTACGCGGCTGGCTCGAAAGCCCAACCACGAAAACAAGATCCCCGTATCGGACGCGTGCGGCGGTGCGATGGTCAATCCGAACCCACTCGTCGCCCATTACAAGGCCGCGACGCTTCATCTCGGGCAAACGGATAATCTTGTCGTCGACAAGGAAATCGGCATCGATACGATCGCCGGCAACGTTCATCAGGAAGAATTTGTCATCGGGCTTCAGAAATACGAACGACTCGAATCCAGTCTTGGCTTCCGGAACGAAGAAGTCGTCCTTTGTTCCCTCGCCGACCTTGACCGTGCTCCCCACGGGGAAGAAGCCATGCGCCAGCGGGTAGTCTTCCCAATTGAGGCTGACCTCGACACCGAACCGCCCGGTCTTGAGATCCGACTGTGACACCGAAGACTGGAACGTCTCGGGAGCCTTGATCGCGGAGGCCTCGGCCACATAGTCAATCACGAGCCTGGTCGTTCCGACGACAATCTCGTTTCCGGGCTGCAGGGCGCTTTGCGTCACCTTCCGCCCCTGGACGAAAGTACCGGCCGTGCTCTGCGAGTCCGTAATCCGAACCTCGCCGTTTTCGAGATAGTCAATTACGGCATGCTGACGACTCACCGCGGGATCGGTGAGTCGGAGGTGGGCCTGACCCGCCTTCCCGATTCGTATCGGCGTCGATGTGAAGACTTCTTCGCGAACGAGGCTGTCGCCCTCGAAGATCTGAATTCGTATGGTCGGCGTCTTTCCGTCCATGGCACCCCCGGATGCTTAAAGGTCCTCGGCGGACTTGAGTATTTCGTCAACGAAGTCGGTTCGTAACTTAATCAGACTGGATCTCTTCTTCCGAAGAAGCGCCTCGGTAACGCCCTGGTCGGGTCGCAGGAACTGCGCCTCGACAAGGTCGCCCTCGAAACTCATCTCCTCAACGGCGGTCGGCTTGGCATCCTTGTTCTGGGCCACGACGGCACCCGAAACAAAAACACCCGCCTGAAAAACCATTGCAGCGGCGACCCAAAGCAGCAGCCTGTTCATGAAGCACCTCACTGGCGCAAATCGTAATCCCGCGAACCCAAAAACACAACGGGAGCCTTTGACAGCACCCGTGGATAACCGCTAATTCGCAGTATCCTGCCCAACGGCCGGTTCAGTGGCCGGCGGCTCCGGGGCCGGCGGCGGTGAATCCTTCAACGCCTCGATGGTGATCCGGATGCCCTCAATCCTGCGCGAAACTTCCTTCCGCTTGGGGTGATCCGCGGGAATAAGGGAAAGGAACTTACCACATTCATCAAGCGCGTCCTCCTCCCGCGAGAGGTTTTCCTGATACACAAGGCACAGATTGAAGTGAACATCGGGATCCTGGCCTTCGGATTCCAGTTCCTTCAGGATCTTCATCGCGGCGTCACCCTGGTTGCCGCCACGCAGCACGACAGCCTTGGCGAGTCGGGCATCCCTGCTGGCAGGCTTCAGGGCCAGAGCACGATCAAATGCGTCGCCGGCGGTCTTCAGATCCTTGTATGCGAGGGTCACCAGGCCCAGGTTCATCCACGCGTCGTAAAGTTCGGGCGCATCCTGGGTGGCCTTGGAGAACATCTTGACGGCCTGGCGGACTTCATTCTGCCTGCCAAACATGATAGCCATCAGGTTCTGGATCTGGCCGTCCGTCGGATCCAGCGAAATCGCGTTTCTCGCAACCAGAAGGCCGGCATCGATAAGCCCCATCTCAAGGTATGCCGCGCCAAGAACCGCGTACGCGTCACGGCTGTCGGGATCGGAAACCAGTCCGTCGCGCGCCAGGTTGATGGCCTCGGTGAAGCTGCGCTTCGACAGTGCGCGCGCCGCATAGAACGCGTTGGCTATGGCGTTTGCCGGGTCAATTTTCAACGCGGCCTTGAACTGGGCCTCGGCCTCGGAGATCCGCCCCTCCTGGGCCAGCACGAACCCGATTGCCGCAATCGCCTTGTCGAAATCGGCCCTTGCCGCCGCCGCCCTCTCGAACCAGCTTCGGGATTCGGCAAGCCTGGCCCTTCCCTTCAGCAGCGCACCCATGTTGTAAAGGGCTTCAGGCGTTGCGTCGGCTGCCTCGGCGCCCTGGCGGACCCTTTGCTCGAGGTTGGCATCCGACCACTTCGGCGGATCCATTCCCTCCTTCTCGGCGAGGAAGGTCATCCGTCCATTGTTGACAGAATAGATCTCGGGACGGGGACGCAGGTCGGCAAGCGTTCTGAACTCGGGATCCAGCTTCATCAATGCGTCCTCGGCCTCTTCCGAGTACTTGTTGTACCACTTGAGTTCCTGGGCGAGCTGGATGCACTCGCGATACGAATCCTTCGCCTTCTCCCAGATCGGGATGGCCCGCTGGCCAAGACCTTCCTGATAGAACTGCTTCTGGGTCTCGCTCAGGCCTCTTGGCGCCGGCGTGTTCTCAATCGTTTCGGCCAGTTCCTGGAAGCCGAAGCCCTTCCTTGAAAACGCCGCAATCGTCCAGTTGGGCTGACCGAAGGCTTCAACCGTGTTGAAGATCTTCATCGCCTCCTCGGCAAGGGCCAGCTTGGATGCAATCTGATCGGTAACCACGTTCATGTTGCCCGAGAGCTTGATTGCCCGCATTTTGTCAAGCACGCCCTCGCCCTTGACGAACATCGCCTCGGCGACCGACGCGAGGCCGATTGGAGAAACCTTCTGCTTCACTTCGTCCGACATCGTGTCATACACGGCGATGGTCTTGTCGTACGCCTGCTGGGAAGCCACGTAATTCTTGTATCCACCCATCTTCCCGTAGGCCTGGGCGATCTTCAGGTTCGCCAGCAGCAGGCGGTCGGGACCGCCGCTCTGTCCATATTTCTTGATGTATGCGTTGTACTCGGCGATGGCCTGGGAATGCTTGCCCTGCTTGGAAAGGATTGCGGCGATCTCGATTGCGATGCCCGCGATGTGTTCCGACTTCGGGAACAACTTTATGTACTTGCGCAAATCCTTGATTGCCTGGTCGTTGTCTCCCAGACCGGTTCGCAGCATCGTCGCGAACCGCAACCCTTCCTCGGTAAGTTCGTGATTCGGGTAATTGTCGACAAAAGTCTCGTAAATGCGCGCGGCCTCGGAATAGACGGCCAGGCGGCGATACGTGTCTGCAATGTTGTAAAGAGCACGCTTGCCGAGATCGGAATTCGGGAACTCGTTGACGAGCTGCTCGTTGACCTTCAGGGAATCCTCGACCCGGCGGGCCTTGAAGAAATTGTTTGCGGCATTGATAAGGGCCGAATCCTTCAACGGCGTTGACTGGAACTTGGCCACGTACGCAAGGAAGCACTCGGCGGCCCGACTGTACTGGCCCTTCTTCTCGAATTCGAAGCAGGCATTGAAGTCCTTCCGCTCGTTAATCTTCCTGATGATCTCGGGCACCTCGCCGGTCATCAGGGCCGGCTGAACCTGAATCGTGTCAACGGCCGCGTTCAGCCGCGGAATATCGCGCATCAGGGCCAGGGACGAAAGCAGGAGGCGGGCGGCGTCTGGCGCGTTCACGTGGTCTGGATCCCTCGAAATGATGTCGGTGAACCCGGCGGCGGCCTCCTCGAAGTGGTTGTACTTGTAATATGCCATTGCCCTGACGAACCTGGTCTCGACCACGTTGGGTGAATCCGGCTTGGCCATTTTCAGATAGGTGTCGGACGCGGCGATAAGCTTCTGTTCGAATTCAGGAATTTCCTTCGGTTCGGTGTCGGTCGTATCTTCGGACTTGGCCCGGTTAGGCTGATTCTCGAGCAGTTTGTGATACGCCGAAACCGCGGCGTGCGCGGCGTCGTCCGCCAGGGGGTCGCTGGGACGGGCGGCCACGACCTGGCTGAACCTTTCCGCGGCCAGCTCGAACTTTCCGATATCCTGGAGCAGCAATGCGTAGTTATAGAGAATCGTGAATGACTTCTCGGCATCCGGGAACAGCCGCAGATATTCATTATATAGATGATGCGTGAATTCCAGGGTCGCATCCTCCATCGTCTTGCGGGCCTCGTTGTGGTAGGTGGTCGCCACGACGCGGATCAGCTCCTCGACGCGAACCAGTTCCGGCTGAATCTGATCCTTCGGAGCCACCGCGCGGAACTTGTCCAGCAACCCGATAAGACGGCGCGCCTCCTCGACCACTTCCTTCTTGACGGCGGCGCGATAGACGTTCTCGAAAATCTCACGCTGGAACTGGACGACCTTCCATGCATCGGGCCTGGAGGCGTATTCCGCAATGATGTTCTTGTACAGCCTGGTCGACTTCTGGAAATCACCCTGGCTGGCGTAGCCCTCGGCCAGTTTGATGGCCAGATCCATGTAACCGTCCGGGGAGATCGCCTTGAAGACCCTGATCGCGCTGTCGGGGGAGCCGTCCGGCAGGCTTGAGTACGCCATGACCAGGTCGCGCTGGGCTTCCTTGAGCAACTGGCGGCCGTAACCGCTCTTGGCGGCCTGTTCGGTGCCGGTGTAATCGATGACGACCAGGAACTGATTCATGGCCTCTTCATGACGCGCCAGGTTGAAGAAGCACCAGCCCTTTTTGTAGATTGCCAGTCCATAGGCGGTCGAATCCTTGAAATTCTCGACCTCGGTGTAGATCTTCAGGGCATCTTCCATCTGGCCGACATTGAAGTAGTACTCGCCGATGTTCAGAAGGGCGTCAGGGACGTACTGACTGTTTGGCGATTCACGGACCAGACGCGCGAAGTAGGGATAGGCATCTGCCTGCTTGCCCATCTGGACAAGCGCGAAACCCAGGTAATACAGAGTCTCGTCAAGTGCGGGATACTCGGGGAAGTTATCAACGACACGCCTGTAGGCGTTAACCGACTCCATCTGCCAGTATGCGCGCTGCTCCATGAGGTCGGCCCTTTCGGCCTCGATCTTCTGGATGGTGGCGTCGTCCTTCGAGTCGATTGCCGAACGAAGCCTGGAAGTAATCTGGTCGCCCTGCGCCTTGTTGAAGAAGTTTTCGGCCTTGTCCCAATAGACCTCGCCAAGCCTTGCAAGGTATTCCGGCTTGCTCGGGTCGTCGTCGTCGGCCTCCTCGATCAGGTCATTCAGCGTGGCAATGGACGCTTCCAGCTTTTCATCGGCCATGGCCTTGGGTCGGCTCTGAATGCCCTCGACGCCAAGGGGCTTGGCCCCCTTTTCCTGATCCTCGGTCTTCAGGATCTCCAGGACGGAGGATCCGCCAGGCGCGCCATCATCGGAAAGGGAAAACGTCTGAACCGACTTCTCCCTGGCTACCTGCGCGCTGGCCGTCACGGAATATCCGGCCGCGGCGGCCAGGAAGGAAGCGGCCACAGCCGCCAGAAGCCTGATGCCTGTATGACCCATCATACAAATCCTCCGTCTGAACCGGCGCAGCGGCCGATCCAAATCCGAGCTGTCAGGGCGACGCCGAGGTCACTGCTGATTACCGCAAACCGACTTAATCGGGTAATAATACGAACCAAGTTCATCCTTCCAGTATTCGCCGTTCCACGGCCAGAGCTGGTGCTCTTCATCGATCTTGATGCTTCCGCCGTCACTGCCGGCCTGCGCCGCGGCAAGCTGCTCCTGCCTGAAGTTTTCGCCCAGGATGCCCTTCTGGGCGTTGAGCGACTCAAAACGAACCTTCAGGGCCTGGGAAAGGAGCTCGCGAAGCTCCTTGCTCATGCGCTCCAGACGTTCACGCGCAAGCTGTCCGGCCTCGGCAATCGTCAACGACCTGTAAGACTCCAGTTCGGGAACCAGGAAGTCCGCAAGCGCCGAAGCGCCGGACTTCTTGCCCATGTCATCCAACCTTGTGATTTCATTATTGATTGCAACGACGTATCCGAAGAGGCGCCGAAGCTTGCGATCGGCCAGCGCCGCGTTGAAAATCTTCTTGACCTTGACCGAATAGGCACTTCCACCGGTCTTCGAAAGCGACGCCAGGTATTGATAGAAAGATGCCGGATCCTCGTACTTGGCGAGGACGCGCCGCAGTTCCTTGCTGATGTCGTAGTATTCCTTATAGAACGGATCGACCGTCTGGAGCGCCTCGTCATAAAGACAGTTCATGAAGAAGATGACCGCCCGCAGGACGTTCGCCTCCGGGTAGTACTCCTCCTCGAAGTAGGGAGAACTGACGGTAATCAGGTTGCCGAGCGCCCTTGCGTAGTTTCCATCCATGAAATAGGCCCAGGACTTCTCGAAAAGACTGTCCAGCCAGTACTCGGAACTGTCGGGAACGCGATCGAAATACTTGATGGCCGTCTTGAATTCGGCCGGCGTTGACTGGCCGACGGAATAGAAAACACGTGCCGTGGCAAGGTTCGCCATCACCCGGTACCTTTCACCGTTCGGGACGTCATAGCGATCCAGGTATGCAAGAACCTCCTGGAAGGTCGAGGCCGCCGCGCGCGCGTCGTTGCGCCGGACGAAAACGACGCCCTTGAAGTACATCGCCTTCACGTAAAGCTCCGGCACGGCGGTGCTCACCCGCATAAGACTTTCAAGCGCCTGGTTGAGATTTCCGGTGTAATAGAAGTACTGGCCCACGTTGAAGCTGATTTCATCGGCCGACTCGGGCGGATAGGCCGCGGGGGGATAGGAAGCCATCCTGAGCAGCGAGCTTGTCTCACCGGGAAGGGTCTGATGAACCTTGACAAGCCACGGAAGGGTCTCGATGTACCTTACATGACTCTCGCCGACTTCACCGACACGATCGAAGTATGTGAACGCCGCCACAGGCAGGCCCAGCAGGAACAGGGCAACGCCCATTTCGTACTGTGCTTCCTGATAGGCGGCCTGGGATTCGTTACCCTGTGAAAGAACCCTTTCAAACACGAGGGCCGCGTCAACATAGCGTCCCTGTGAGGAAAGCTTCTTTCCTTCGTTCACGACCACGTCGAAGGCATCAGGCTCAGACGCAGCGAAGGCGCACTGGGAGATGACAAGGCCTGCGACAAAGGTCGATACCGCGAATTTCGGAAAACCGCGCATGTTAAGACCCCACTTAATAGAAGGACCGGGTTGTCAGCATTATTGCAGATCAATCAATACTGTCAACCCGGAGGACGGTCGAATCTTTGACTGATGCGGGTGTTCCGACGCACAATCCGTGGTGAGTGACTCGATTCTTCCGGGGCAACCATGGCGGAACCAATTCTGAAGCTGGACAGGTACGTTCTTCTGGAGGAGATCGGCACTGGTGGAATGGCCACTGTATACAAGGCCAAGAACACCGGACCGATGGGCTTCGAAAAGCTTGCGGCGGTCAAGCTTCTTCACCCTGATTTCGGGGCCGGAAGCGACGTCGTCCGCATGTTCATCGACGAAGCCAGGATTGGCGCCAGGCTCAGCCATCCCAACGTAATCGGCGTAACAGACTTTGGACAGATCGAAAACCACTATTTCATGGCGATGGAATTCGTCGAGGGCTGCAACCTTTCAACACTCATAAAGCCTGGCGCCGCCCGTGCCGCCAGGCCGCTTCCGCTTTCCGCGGCGGCATGCGTCATGTGCGACGTGCTGCAGGGCCTGGAATATGTCCACGCGGTCAAGGACGAGAAGGGGCGCTCGCTGGGAATCGTGCATCGCGACATAAGCCCGCAGAACATCATGATCGACCGATCCGGCAGGGCGAAAATCGGAGACTTCGGAATCGCGACCGGGCAGTTCAGGGAATCTTTCACGAACGCCGGCATCGTCAAGGGGAAGGTTTCGTACATGAGTCCGGAACAGGCGGCCGGCAAGCCGCTGGACGGACGATCGGACATTGCTGCGGCCGGCCTTACGCTCTTCGCCGCGCTTTCGGGACAGTCGGCGTTCGGAACAGGGGACACCATAGCGGTTCTGGCGCGGGCCGAGGAAGGACTGAAGCCGGAGTCGGTCAAGGCCCTGGAATGCCCGGACGAAATCAGGGAAATCATCCTGAAGGCCACCTGTGCGAGAATTCAGGATCGATTCCAGACCGCGAGGGAATTCAGGGAGGCCCTGGCCGCGGCGGTTCCGGACTTCGACGGCCATGGCCGCGAGTTGCTTGCGGGAATGGTGACCCGCGCATCGAAAGCACCCTCGGGGCGAAAGAAGGCAAAGGAACAAACCGCGCCAGTTCCGGGCCCGGAACCACGACCCACAGCCTCATCCATGCTGAGCAGGTCGATGCCCTCCGTCCCGGTGTCGGGATTGACGATACAGACTTACAGGGTGCTGACGGGGGCCGTGCTGCTGGCATCGATAGTCGCGCTGCTGCTGGCCATGCCGTGGTCGGCCTGATAATCTTCAAGCCTTTTGAAGCGAAGTGTAGTAATGTCTGGCGGCGGCGAAACGGGCGGGCGGCACCGCGTCCGGCCCTGAAGCCGGGTTGATCATTGGTCAAGACTTGGGTCAAGACTGGAGGAATCCAACGTGAAAAAATCCATCGTTGTCGTTGTTACGGCATTCATTTCCCTGGCCATCGCCGGGTGCGGCCGCAATCCGTGCCGCAACCTCGCCACGGAAGTCTGCGAAAGGGCCCCGAAAACGGTTGCCTGCGAGGCGGCCGGCAAACTGACGGCCGACGACGAGTGCAATGACTACCTGAAGAATCTGGACAAGTTCATCGAACTGAAGAACACGACTGTGACGGAAGAAGGCGTGAAGCCGCCCGCTCCGGAAGCGCCGGCCGCGGAAGCCGCCCCGGTGGAAACGGCTGATGGCGCAGCAGCCCCGACAGCGACCGAAGGTGCCCAGCCGGCGCCGGCCGCCGCCGAAGAAGCCCCTGCCGAAGCCGCACCCGCCCCTGCCGCACCTGCTGAAGCCCGTTGACAACGAATTTTCCGACTGATAGCATTCGCACGCTTTTGTGACCACGCGAGAGTGGTGGAATGGCAGACACGCTAGCTTGAGGTGCTAGTAGGGTAGTTCCTGTGGGGGTTCGAGTCCCCCCTCTCGCACCAGATCGGGATCTGCTGTTTCACCGGAATTCCCTCCGGTTGCCGTCGTTTTCGGAAGGCCGCCATGAACCGCCCCGCCACATTAGTTCTGATGCTCGCGGCGGGCTTGGCAACCGCTTGTTCCAACTCTCCGTCGAAAGTACTGAACGAACTTGAGGAAGCGGCCGTCCGCGGGGATCCCGCTGCCTTTGGAAGTCACTTCTCCACGCAATCCAGGCCATTCGCCGAAGCTCTTCTGTCAATCCAGAAAGAGGCATGGTCCGGTGAAAAGACCCCCATAGAGAAGTTTTCCCGTTCAAGGATTGCATCCGAAAAAATTTCAGGCGATACGGCACTGGTTCTGACCATCGCTCCCGACGGAACGGAAGTCCCCGTGTTTTTCGTTCGTGAGGCGGGCGCGTGGAAGCTCGATGCGGCATCGACCGCGTCTGGACGGCCGCAGTCGAAAGCGGGGGATGAATGATCTGGGCCGGAAAAAGGGCCGCGATCGTGGAAACCTGCCGACGCATGTACGCCCGCGGCCTGGTTTCCGGTGGACAGGGCAACGTCAGCGTCAGGCTTACCGACGAGCTGATATTGATTACGCCTTCCGGGGTGAACAAGGGATTCATCCGGCCCGAGGATCTCGTGGTCGCGTCGATGGACGGAAGGCCGGTCGATCCCGATCTCGAGGTTTCCAGCGAGATCAAGGTTCACCTTGCGTGCTACAGGAACCGTCCGGACTGCGGTGCCGTCGTTCACGCACACCCGGTGGCTTCGGTCGCGCTCACTCTGGCCGGCCTCTCGCTTGAACCTGCATTCCTGCCAGAATCGGTCATCACGCTGGGTTCGGTGCCGACCGGACGGTACGCGACTCCGTCTTCCGTCGAGCTCGCTCAGGACGTTGGAAGGCTGGCGGTCGATCACAACGTAATCATGATGGAGCGCCACGGGGCGGTCTGCCTGGGAAGCGACCCTTTCATGGCATACGACCGGCTAGAAAGCCTCGAACACAACAGCAGGATAGTGCTTCTTGCCCGAACCCTTTCGCAGCCGTCGCCACTGCCCGACGCCGAGGTCGAACGCCTTCGGATCATCGCGGCCGGCATGGACTACTGAACCGCCGCCGCCATTCGCCTGATTGCCTCCGAGGGATGCGAAAGAAAGCCGTCAAGGATCTCCCTGCCATTCTGATCACCGCACAACGAAAGGACACGGGCGGCAAAGAATCTGACCGGTTCATCCCGGCTCGCCAGCTTGTCCCTAAGCATCGGCTGCGACATGGCGCAGGGCAGGAACCGGAAGAAGTCGGCCGAGCGTCCCCGGAAATACACCTCGGTCAGCGGATCCTCGATCATTCCCGAGGCAATGGAGGCAAGCCTCGACAAGGAGGCGGGCGATTCACCGAACCTCTCCCGGATGAGGGCTCCAACATCGTTCCTGCCGGCATCGGACGAAATCATCAGGAATCCAATGCACGTGCCGTCAGAACATATTTCCGTCACGCAATCCCTGTCCGCCCGGCATATGTCCCCGCCAAGAAGGGCCCTGTACTCGGGACTTCCCGCAGTCGGGCCGCCAATTCCGACGGGCTGCCCGCCATCGGTCCACCCGCCGCAGGAAGTCGCCAGAAGCAGCATCAGGGCAGGTAATGAATTCAGACGCATAATCGCTTGACCTCTGTTCACGGGCAGAATTATACTGCACCTTGTTCTAATATGGTCATTTCATGGAAGTTCAGCATCAACGGAGGGTTATTGATGCGTAATCTGCTTAAGGCCGTCGTTCTTACCGCTGTCCTGGCCATTGGCTTGACGACTTTCACCGGCTGCGCCCGTGGAACGCCCACGACTTGCAAAGGCTGGGTGAAACTCCTCAAGAGCCCGGTCAACGGCAAGAAGGCCATCCAGAATCTTGGCGAGCTGAAGTGCGCTGAATCGATCCCGGCCCTGGCCGAGATTTTCCCGCGCAGCCAGTACAAGGACGACATCCTTCTTGCGGTTCAGCAGATCAACGCCCCCGAGGCGTCGCTTGAACTGGTGAACGCCGCACTCGCAGATCCCGAGGCCGCGGTTCAGGCTGCCGCCGTCGCCGAGGATTTCGCCCGTCCGGAATTCCGTGCGGGACTGAAGGAAATCCTCGAAAGCAACAAGGCCCTCGACGCCAGGATGAATGCCCTCAAGGCCCTGGCCAAAATCGACAAGGATAATCTGATCCAGCACGAGGATCTGTGCATCAAGCTGCTCCTCGAGGATCCGAACCTTCAGAAGATCGAGGTCAACGCCGAAGCCGCGAAGCTGCTCGGCCAGATGAAGTCCGAAAAGGCCATCGGCGCCCTTATCAAGGCCGTGTTCATCAGGGATCAGCGCGGTCGCCAGGCTTATGTCCCGGTTCGTCGCGCCCTGGCCGAAATCGGCCGTCCCGCGGTCGAACCGCTCGTCGGCGTCCTTACCAAGGACGTCCAGAACTACGGCAGGTTGATCGAGGAGATCAACGCAATGGCCGGCAAGATGGGCATTTTCGACTGGCAGATCTTCGATGGCCCGGAACTTGTCCAGATCCTTGGCGATCTTCGTGACGAAAGGGCCGCGCTTGCACTTGCGAAGGATCTCGGCAGCGTCCTCAACCCCCCGGTCGGCGTTGATGATCGCGTGATCAGAACCTGGCAGATCGCCCAGCAGAACCGCATCACCATGAGCATGATGGCCCTGTGGAACGTGGGCAACAAGGAAATCATCCCCACCCTGGTGGAAACGATCACCAACGAAGACAACGATGCCAAGCAGCGCCTTGACACCGCAAGCTCGCTCGCGCTGGTTCCCGGTTTTGCCGGTATCCCGCCGCTGCTGAAAATTTTCAAGGAAACCAAGCGGGAAGTCTTCAGGGCGCCGCTTGTGAAGGTCATCTCCCTGGGCATCGACTGGCAGAACTATGCCGTCTTCAAAAAGATGCTCGCAGCCGAGAAGTCCGATCTCGTGAAGGAGCGCTTCCAGGGCGACAACGCCGAGGCCCAGGCATTCCTGGCGACCGTGAAGCCGCTTGAACAGTGCAAGCCGTTCGATGTCGAGTGCCTTGTGCAGATGACTAAGGACGAGAACACGACCGTCGGCCAGAAGGCCGCGCTGCTCCTCGGTGGCGTCACCGAACCGGAAGCCAGGGCCGCCGCACTGAAGGCCTTGATTGAGCTGTACCCGCAGATCGATCCCAAGCGCGACGTTGACTTCCGTCGTTTCGTGCTGCTGTCCATCTGGCGGCTCGGCGACAAGTCGATCATGCCGGAAATGGAAAGGCTGCTGGCGGCCGACAGGGCCAACAAGCGGGCCAACTACTGGGTCGAGGAACTGCAGACGTTCCTGCCCGCCATGGCCACGAAGTAATCAGTCACACTATTCCGCAATAAGCAGACAATCGCCAATCAGCCTCGGGTCAACCATATCGGCGTCAACCAGACCTCCAAGCCCGGCCTCGACCGAATCAAGCGATTCCGAAATGAATTCCCTGACGGCAAGCGCGTACTCGTCGCCTTCGCCACTTGCGGAAAGTCTCAGACCTGGACGGATCACCGATCCATCGAACGCAATCCCGCGAAGCCTGACAAGGTCGGCTCCGCGAAGGGGCGCCAGCGACAGTGCCCCGTCGAGCACCTGGCGGGCCCAGGCGGTCGCGACAACGCTTGCAAACCGCGGCGGATGAAGAAGACCATCGCCGGAATGGTTCCCTGATGGATCGAAGCCCAGTACCGCCTTCGAAAACTGCACCACCGCCTTGAACTTCTTCATCATTGAAATCGAAGCAATGACCTGGCCGCAATTCTGGAAATCGACATATTCCCCGTCCGAACCCGAAATCGACGGCGGGCACTTGACCGGGAAGGCGGCCGCCGCATCGATATCCGCGGCAGCCGAATCGCCGAACAGGGACAGCGAGGCAAGGCCGCCGACGTCCGCGACCACCTGCCTGGCCAGAACCGAGACCGGCCTGGAAAACTCAATCCCGGCACGAAAAAGTTCAAGGGGAACCGACTTCTTCAGGACGGAGGCCGCCACCTCCACGTCACCGCGCGAAACGGCCTCGAGGCCGACGGAAACCACGGTTAGCGCGTGTGCCGCCACCGGACCCCACGACTCGACTTCGGAAAGATCGCGGACCGAAGCCCCCATGACGCGGTTGACCAGGTTCATCGTCTGGGAAAGGATTGCCGCATGGTCAAGCCCGGCGGCTGCCGGCGATGAAATGACTTTCCAGAAAAAAAGTCCCTTCGGAGTGTCCGCGACCGTCAGCGCCAGGGGTTCGCCCCTTGCCGTGCCGGCACTCGTTTCGCCGGGATCCGTTCCAGCCACGCGACTCCGGAAGGACTCCAGGTCGAACGGCTCGTATATCGAATAAGGATCCTCTTCCTCGGGAAACCCGTTGTCCGCAAGCCTCGAACGCCGATACTCGAAAGACTGCTCCTGAACCGAAGAAACCGTTTCCCATCTGCCACCCTGGATCAACCAGTGCGCGTAGGCCACGCCGATGGCATATACAAGATCGATAAGGTTTCTTACGGCCGGCACATCGTCTTCATCCGCGCATTCCACCACGAAGGTGCCGTCAGGCGTCATGAACCAGGTCCCCGGCGCGAATTCCATGTCCTCGGCCTCCTCGACCGTATGAAACTTCGCCCGCTTCACGAGAGACAGGATGAGGATGCCTGGATCAAGCTCCCGCAGCATCTCAACCGTGAAATCGAGTCCATGCTCCTTGACGATGTCCAGTATCCTGTCAAACCGATCCGGCCTGAACTCATCCCCTTCCCAGGAATCCATATCGACAAGAAGCTTGCGCTGGGCGCTGGTCGCGTACCTCACCAGCACGCCAGCGTCCTCCAGCCCGATCCCGTTGACGAGGAAGACGAACTCATCCTCCCGGAGGCGCGAAATGAATTTCCCTGGGGAAGCGAGCTTGAGTATTGCATCAAGGCGGGCGGTCCCGGAAAGGCTCGGGAAATCAGGCGGAAGCGCTAACGCGGCCGACCGGCCGGCCAACACCGGAACGTCCCTGGCTGAAGCGGATCTTGTTATCATGACTGTCTTTTTCGCTTGTTGTAAAAAGGCCCGGACTATTGAAAACAAAGGCAACAGCAAGTACTCTACCGCAGTTTCCTTGAGTCAGCCAGATCGAGGTGGCAAGTTGGCCGGACATCCCGTTAATTCACGTATCGGCAGAACACGGATAATTTCCATTTCCGCCATTGTTTTCTCTGCGCTTGTGCTCTTCGCGGGCACGGCTTCCCTTGGCCTGTGGGACCCGTGGGAGATGAACCACTCCGCGGTTGCCTGGCGAATGAGCGGCGAACCGCCAATCCTCGTAATCGAAAAGGAAGGTGGCCACGCCATTCGCGACGCCGTCGGGATTGACGGAGTCAAGGTTGAATCCGCCGACGTGGCCGGCGGCTCGGCTCGCGGCCTGGACGCTCTCAGGGACAGGACGTCTGATCGTATCTTCGCGGCGGTTATTATCGACCCGTCCGCGCTGGTTCCAGATGTCGCCGCGCCCGGAACGGATCCGGCCGCCGTGAAGACCCTTGCGAATGCCATTCGAAGCGCGGCTTCACGCAACCTTTCAACTTCATTCATACTTGTCGGCCTTGAAGGGGTTGACGCCGCCGCAGTCAGGGACGCGGTCATCAAGGGCGCGGCGACCGAGGACGATGCTCCGGTCGATCTCGAACGCGCGCTCACCGCCGTATCGATTGGCTCCAGTGCCGAACTGAAGCGACTTGTGACGGAAGCCGCCTCCTGCTTCGGTTCGACCGCACAGTTCAAGTCGGGGGGCAGGACGTCGTTCCTTCCGCCGCTTGAGCCGATGATCACCTCGCTCTGGTTCGACGTTTTCGGTTACAACGAGTTCAGCGCGCGCCTGACTGGCGTTCTTTTCGCCGTGCTGACACTGGCCCTGCTGGTGTTCGGGACGCGGCGCCTTTTTTCGGACGCCATTCCCGCCGGCGCATTGTTCGTCCTTGCCACAAGCCTGCTGTTTTACGGAACCGCGCGATTTGCCGGCGCCGGCATGGCCGAAGTATTCTTCGTGGCCCTGACCGCGCTTTCATTCGGCCAGATCGTCATGCCCTGCGAGGACGAAAAATGTCCTGTCCGCAAGTGGGGCCCCTGGGTGCTGATGACGGCCGGACTTGTGCTGTGCTGGCTGTCGGGCGGAATGACGGCCGTGGTTACGGCCGCCGCGATCGCGGGCACATGGTTCGCGGTATCCCCGGATCGCCGTCATCTTCCGGCGGTTGTCGCCGTCTTTGCCCTTCTGGGCGTCCTGGCCATCGCCACATTCATTCCGGAGGCCGCCTGGTTCAGGCAGTTCAGATTCACCGCCGCCACCTTCACGGGCGGCATGAGCCTGGAATCCAGGACGTTTGATTTTATCGTCAAGGAGATCGGATTCGGATTCTTCCCGTGGAGCGCCTTCATTCCTGTGGCAATCTGGATGGCCGCCGCGGGTTCCGACACTGGCAGACCGGCCCGCATGCTCCTGCTGCTGTGGGCCGTCGTCCCGATGGTCACCGCGATGGTGTTCATCAGACCGTTCGGCCAGACGTCCTATCTCGGACTCCCGGGCATGGCCATGCTGACCGCCCTCTTCTTCCGTGATTTTGAAGACAGGGATCGGGACGGCGTCCTGGCGGCAAGGATTTTCGGCTTCTTCGCGGCCGGCCTTTTCCTTGTAATCATGAAGGACATGCTGAAGTCTCCGGCGCCGCTGGTGACTTTCCTTACGACCGATCCGATGTTCTCGAAGCCTGGACAGGGCGACGCAGGATTCCCCTCGACAGTCCAGATCCCGACTATCGGAAAGCTTCTGCTTGCCCTGATGCTCATTTCCATCCTTTCGGTCGCATCCCGCGTGTCGAACATCGCGGTGCTCGTCAAATCGTTCATGGCCGGGCGCAAGGCTTTCATTGCCGCCGTCGCCACGGCCGGCGGACTCATCCTGATCGACATCATCGTATTCATCGCCCTGAAATGGCCGGCGCTGACCAAACCTGGCGCCGGATCCGAGTGGCTGCGCATCTTTCTGACCGGCCCCGACATCCTGGCACTATACCTGCTTCTTGGAATCGTCTTCGCGATCCACTGGTGGGATCTCATCTGGGCCCGCGCATCCTCTGTGATCGGATCCAAATGGTCTTCGCGGCTTGAATCCGCGTTTTTTGATTTCCAGACACTCAAGGTTCAGCGTCCGCTGTTCATCGCGTGCATCGCCGGCTTCACCGCGGTGCAGATCTTCTCGGTCATGCCGGAACTTTCCCGACACCTTTCCCAGAAGCACATCGTCGATACATGGAAGGACGCCGCGCGGAAGGAAGCGGGCCCCCTGTTCAGGCACGGAACCTTCTCCTCCAGAGGTTCGGAAGACTCCAATTTCTACACGGCCAACATCGAGGAAAAGGCTTCGAGATCCGAGGTCACCTCGATGCTTGCGGACAAGTCGCGGCGAACCTTCTTCCTCGTTCCGACCAGGCAGTTCAGCGAGATCAACTCGGCCTGGCGCGACCAGACCCGGGAGCGCGGTCTGCCAGTCCTTGACGACAGGTCCTCGCGAATCGTACTGACAACCTCCCGGCTGGCACCGGGCGAGGAAGACCGTAACTGGCTTGCGAAGGCCACGCTGACGGAGTCGGAGTTCGCCGCCCTTGATGACGTCGAAAGGAAGGTGGTCAATTTCGACAACAGCATCGAGCTGGTCGGATTCTCAATCACCCCGAAGGCCCTGACGCGCGGAACGAAACCGGTTCTTAAGACTTACTACCGGGTGCTTCGCAAGATTCCGAAATCGTACCGAGTCTTCCTGCATGTCGACAAGATCGGATCATCCACCAGAATCCATGGCGACCACTGGATCCTGAACCTTGTTCCGGAGTCGGAGGATCAGGACGACTGCATCGGCTGCTATGCCACAAACCACTGGAAAAAGGGCGACGTAATCGTCGACACCTATACCCTGGACGTTCCGATCGGCTCTCCGGCCGGCGATTATGACGTCTGGATGGGACTCTACCTTCCCGGCGGCAGCCGCCTGAAGGTGGTTTCCTTCGACGAGGACAAGGTCCGGAACGACGGATCGGACAGGGTAAGAATCGGAAAGATGACGGTCAGGTAGTATTTCCGGCCTATTCCGGGGGCGGCACATGACGGACTTGATGGTTGAGGGGCTGCCACTGTGGTTCTTCAAGGTTTTCGCCCTTCTGATCGGGGCCGCCTTCGGCTCGTTCGCCAACGTCGTCATCTACAGGGTGCCACTCGGAAGATCGGTCGTCAGGCCTGGCTCTTCCTGCCCCGGCTGCGGCCACGAGATCGCCTGGTACGAAAACATCCCGATTGCAAGCTGGTTGTTCCTTCGGGCAAGGTGCAGTTCCTGCGGCACCAGAATTTCCATCCGGTATCCCTTGATTGAGCTGATGACGGCGGTTCTGTCCCTTGCATGCATGATGCTCGGGATTGCCGCCGTGCCGGGACTGGAACTGACGGCGGCCCGGCTTGTACTTCTTTGGTTCTTCCCGTTCGCGCTGTGCTTCCTGACCGTATGCATCGTCTTCATCGATTTCGAACACTGGATCATCCCGCACCCGCTTACCGCGGCAGGCATCGTCCTGGGCATCGCGTCCTCGGTCGTGCTCGCGCCGCCCCTGGGCGACGTCCACTGGTACGAATCCCTGATCGGCGCGGCGGCCGGCGCATTGCCCATAATTGCCATAATCGAGATTTACTTCCGCCTGACCGGGCGCGAGGGCATGGGTTACGGGGACGTGATGCTGATGGCGATGGCCGGCGCGTGGTTCGGTTACCTTGCCCTGCCCTTCATCCTCCTGGCCAGTTCGATTCAAGGTCTTCTTGGCGCGATTCCGGCTGTCGTTTCAAAAAACCGCCCCGTCCCGCCATGGGAGGGCGCCGAGGCCGCCGAGGCCGACGCAACTGACGCAGAGCCCGCTGACGCAACCGCCCCGGACGGGTCGGCCATCCACGTGGATCGGCCCGCGGCGGAGGCAGGGGAGCTGCGACACCTTGCCCTGCCATTCGGCCCGTTCATCGGCCTTGCCATGATTGAATGGCTGTTCTTCGGCGATCTGGTCACGACGTGGTTCTTCGGCTGAATCGAGGCATTTTCAGAACGTGCAGCTTGCGGGAATGAACTGACGCACCGTTTCACGACTCCCTTCACCGACGACCGTCTGAACAATCTCGCCCCTGGGACAGGTCGCGACGGTATAGTCTCCATCCCGGCCGATTCGCAGGGATTCGGGTACCGACGAGGATGCCTTCAGGTACTGGGCGACCGACACTCGCCGACCGCCGACGTCGTAAAGATAGATTACCGCGGGCCTGTCCTGGATACTGGTCAGTCGAGCCCCTATCAGACGGCGCCCCTCGGCGTCATCGACCGGAATCTCGGTCGGAAATGGAGCCCTGGCCCTGACGAAGCCCTGAACGGCCTGCCGGCTGCCGTAAACCTCGGAATCGGAACTCTGGCGATGCGCGCGAACAACGCTTGAGGATGCGTCGTCAATGTCCCCGACCGGACTGGTAACGGAAACAAAAACGGGAATACCGACACCGAGCACCACAAGTATCGACGCCGCAATCGCAAGGTTGCGCGGCTCCAGCACGGCCCGCCGGCGGGCGGTTCTGGCCCTTATCACGGCATCGAGACTGGCCGGCGCCTTCAGAGACGCCATACGCTCCGAAAACCGCTGCCTGAAAAGCTTCTCCCGGCCAACCGCCATCGCGCACCGCGAGCAGGAACCGAGATGAAGCTCAACATCCCTCATCTCGGACGAGTCAAGCTCCCCGTCAAGATAAAGGTCATAGTACCTCGATGCATCTTCACACTTCATGATACGCCCCCGCCGGTCCTCCTGTAACCGTCAAGACTCAGGACACCTTCGTCGCCATCGTCGGCGGCCGCCTCCCGGGACGCGGTGGCGCCGCTTGACGGACCTACGCCAACCGCCAGGAGCATCTCGCGCATCAGGCGCCGCCCGCGGTGCAGCCGCGACATCACGGTCCCAATAGGGATTCCAAGCGCATCGGCGATTTCCCTGTACGAAAACCCTTCAACATCGGCCAGTTCAACGACGGAACGGAATTCCTGGGGCATCCGCTCGAAAGCGCCCATGATCTGCTGCCTCGTGAACTTCAGCCACGACGCGTCATCCGGCGCCTCGAAATCGAAAAAGGCCCAGCCGGGAAGGGATTGCCCTGCGGTCGATTCCGGGATCTCGTCGGTCACGAACTCCTTCGACGACGCCCTGATCCGGTTGATGTGGGTATTGCGCAGAATCCTGCACATCCATGCACGGCAGTTCGTTCCGCTCTCGTAGCTGTCGAATGCATCCCAGGCCTTCATGAAAGTTTCCTGCACGAGATCGTCCGCCTCGGAGGAATCCCCGGTTCGCGACAGCGCAAACCTGTAGAGCGTATCCAGAAGAGGCAGAGCTTCCTTTTCGAAGCGTTCCTTCCTTGACTTCGGGAAAGGCAGAATCTTCATGATTCCTCCATGCGACCACGCCAGGACAAACAACGGCTGGCACGGATGTATTCCCGTTGGGGGCCCGCCCGATGAAAACGCCGGGCCGAAGGGTACCGGGGCAAGCCGGTTCAGTACAGCAGCGACTTCACTTGGTTCTCCCGTCCCGGCAGGGCATTCACGATCCTTTCGACGGCCGCGGCCGCTTCCTTGATGTTGTCGTCGGGACCACCAAGGTAAAGACGACCGAATGCGCCGAAAGTCATCACCTCCAGGTTCTGGATCGGGGCGACCTTCTCAGCCTCGTTCGCGGCAATTGCCGCATAGGCGGCCGGATGAATCTCGAGGATATAGAACGCATCGCCGGCAAGCAGGAATTGCCCGTGACGCAAGCGGTTGATCAGATGGGACTGATGGTTATCCACGCCAGTTATGATCTGGGACGAAATGATCTTCGGCTTCAGTGCTTCCGCCTCCGAAAGCCCAAGGTGCTCAAGAACGATCCTGCCTGCCTGGCGAACCTGACCCTGATCCGGCGAATGAACCTGCAGCAGCCCGTACGCACGCTCCACGACCAGCATCCCGGGCCTGCACGTGGTTCCCTTGAAAACCAGGTCCGCAAGCACGTTGATTTCCAGTCCCGGCGAGATTTCGACGAACAGCGCCGCGTCGCCTTCCATCGGAAGAAAGCCGCGACTGACCGTGGCTATGAAGGAGGCAAGCTGCGGCTGCAGGCTGTCGATGAAAGAGAATGCCCTCAGTTCCACCTTCGCGGCGCTTTGCTGTATCAAGGTGTTTCCCCGAAAATCCGGCAGCCGCAAGGCTATCAGAAAACACGTCAGAAGTTCAACGCCGTTGCGGTGACGAAACAGGCGTGCGGATCATGCGATAAGACAGTTCGTGCTCCGTCATCGCCGGTCGAACCATGCCGGCCGATGCATTGGATTAATATCTATTGAGTATTGAAGTTGTAAAACTGTATTATTGCGATGTATTCGGAGGTCTTGGGCCATGAAAAGCCGACTCTTCAAGTTCCTGACGGCCGCGTTGCTTGGAACCCTGATGGCGCTTTCCGCCTGCGGGGGTGACGGATTCACCGCGGACGTTGAAATCTGGTACCCGGAAGATGAAGGCAGAATCGACACGATCCCTCCCGAGGACGTGGTCGAGGAAACGACGCGCGACGAGGGCGGCACCCCGGACATACCCGAGAAGCACCTTTACGAAATCATCCTGCTTCACGACCTGGCGGCCCCTCTTGACGTTCGCGTCAACACGAGCTTCCCGATCATCGCGAAAGTCATCGATTACGGCATGAACCAGCCGGCCGGCGACCTGATGGTCCACGCGGAAATCACCAACATCAACGACGCCGTCAACGGCAATCCGGCAAACGGCGATGCGTTCATTGAAAACCCTAACCTGCTGACGAACTCGACAGATGGCATCGCAAGGATCGGATTCAACGCGGGCACGCTCGAAGGCGTCATTTACGAAGTCACCGTTTCCATACCGGAGTTTCCCGACGTCGCCTCCAAGACCATCCTGATGCGCGTGTTTGACATTCCGTGCGGCTGCCTCAGGACTTCCATGTCGTATGACGGCACCATCGAGATGCTGCGCGACATCGAAGTCTATATCCTGCCGGAGCAGTACCGATGCAATTCGCTGTCGGCAACCAGGGAAGTTCCCGAAGCGGCCATCATCGCCTCGCGAACCGCGTCCAGCATGTACAGCGGCATCACGTTCGACTGCCTGCCGGGTGAAAAGCGCTACACAATCTTCACCAAGGCAGGTGGAACCAACTCGACGTGCGTTGCGGCAACCGGCTGCTACGAAGGGATGTACATCAGCCCGAACGTTTGCCAGGATCTGGAACTGGATCTGTACTCGACCGTGCTGAACCCGGCCGGGGCATACGACTCGATTGACCACTTCGACTTCAGAAACATGGTCAAGCAGTGTGCCGGCGGCGAAACTTCGATCATGACCTGCGTGGCCGGCGGAACCGACATCGGAAAGACCGTGTGCTGCGCCCTGCAGGAAATGATCAAGTTTTTCGAGACTCCCGGAACGACCATCATGGAAGGCATCCGGGACATCGTGAAGCTCTGGGTCGGGGCGATTATCGTCGATACGGTTTACAACCTGATCGGGAACATCATCGCCGACTGGATCACCGGATGGCTGCGCAACAGTTCGCCGGACTGGCTGCAGGATTTCTTCGACATCGGCGAAGACATGATGGGCACCATCACCAACCTGGAACTGGTGTCCGACCTGCTCATCAAGAAACTGAACAACGACCAGACCGTTCAGGGCACCCACTACTGGTACGGAATGCATCTCTACTGGAAATTCGGATGCGATCCGGACGCACCCGACTACGACCAGTGCGGCCTGATCGACCTTAACCTGGCCGAATACATCGATGACCCGGCTTTCCCGCTGAATTTCCTGGAAGGCAAATTCACGGCGGCGATTTCCGACTTCGACAAGATGTACCTGAACCAGCACGAGATCAAATTGAATTACGGCAAGCTGGTTCTGTATGTAATCAACGAAGTGGTCATTGCGGGATTGACCAAGAACAGCCCGGAAGGGCCAGCCCACAGCATGCTCGAACTCGTGTTCAGATGGATCGACTGCGCCGGATTCGCCGCGGGAACCCTGGGTGACATACTTGAGGCAATCGGGATTGGCAGCCAGCAGGATCTGGAACAGGCCTGCCGAACCACCCTGACCGGCCTTTTCGGATTCGTCGAGGCGTTCCTGAACGCCCTGGCCCTGGACACCACGCTTTCCCTGACCGGCAGCGCCAGGATGATGGACAAGGACTGCGACCTGATGGTTGACCAGATCATCAATGGCGTGTATACCGGGTACATCCAGGGCGATACGTCGCAGGCACTGGTTACCGGCGACTTTGAAGCGACCCGCAAGTAAGACTTAACCTGATGAAGAAACTTCCTTTCCGACCGGTTGCACCAACTGTCCTGCTGGTCATGCTGATCGCGTGGGGCTGCGGATACAAGCGTGAAATCATGCCCCTGGTGGGCGAGGACGACAAGGCGCTGGAATTTTCCGGACAGAGCAGATGGTACCTGGACAAGTCTGCCGCCTCGATGGCCTTCGAGGAGTTCGCGCGCGCGGTTCAGGCCGGCGATGCTGAAGGCTGCGTGGCGGCGCTCGGTCCGATGACGCTTGCCCTGCTGAACGGACAGGCGGCGGCGAAGGGGATGGATGCGGTTCGGTACTGGCGTACCGGCGACATATCGATGATTGTGCTTCCCGGAACGGGAAAGCCGGTCTCGATGCTGAAGAATCAGTTCAAAGTATCGGAAATCGGAAGGTTTAATCCGTCACGGAAGGAAGCAACCCTGTTGACGCTGATAGAAGGCGTCGGCGAATCCAGGATCAAGGCAGTCTTCAACGGCGATGCGTGGGTTTTCGAGTTCATCGACTCGATGCCCCAGGCGCCCGCGATGCCACCGGTACCAACACCCTGACGCCAGTCATGCGCCGGGGACGAACTCCAGGGGAAAGTCATGCTGGTTACAAGGTTCGAGGACTCCGCAAGGTTTATCGGAAGGCTTGACGCCGCGCAGGATGTGGCGGCAGGGTTCAAGACGGTCTGCCGGGAAAACTCCATCAGGTGCGCATGGATCTGCGCGACCATGATGCTCCGCAATCCGGTGATCGCCGTCGCGGGCCATTCGGGGTTCGGACAGGAGGCCATAGTTGATGGCACGCGATTCTTCCCGTCGGTCACGGGCAACGTTTCCCTTCTTGGCGACGAGGTTCATGTGCGCCTGTACGGCCAGTCGGAAGGGACTCAGTCCCAGCAGGCGGCAACCGGGCTGATACTTGGGGGCGAGGTTCTTTTCTGCGAATTCCTGATTACGACGTGCGAGGATGCTGCCCTGATCCGCGAGCGGGTCGCCCCGTTCTCGCCATGGGTTCAACTTCAGCCGTCGGGAAATGTCGTGGTTCCGGAGTTTCAGCCAAGTCCCCAGCGGCCAACGACGATACAGCCGGCGGCCCTGACGGACGATGTCGAGGCGACCGAACTCAACATCCTTGAAATGAAGGCTGGCGACTATGTCGATCATCCCAGATTCGGCGTGTGCCGCATTTCAGCCGACCCTGCCGACGACAAAATTTCAATCAAGCTGGCCACGGGAAAGCAGGTCGATCTCAGCCTTGGCGTGATGAAGGTACACGACCCGAAGCAGCTTGGCGGACGGAAGGTTTTCAAACTCGAAATCAGAAGACGCTGAACGAGATTCCCTCACCTGCCGGAACGGGCCTTCTTCCTTGCGGCATATCCTTCGACGTGCTTCTGTTCAACGCGCGAAATAGCCAGGGCTCCGGCAGGGACATCCGCCGTCACCGTCGTGCCGGCGGCAACGTACGCGCCAGCCCCGACCTTGACCGGCGCGACAAGCTGGGAATCGGATCCGATAAAGGCGCCGTCGCCAATCTCCGTCGGCATCTTTTTGTAGCCGTCATAGTTGCAGGTAATCGTCCCGGCCCCGATATTGGCGCCAGAACCGATCAGACAGTCCCCGAGGTACGCAAGGTGGTTGGCCTTGGAACCGGGCCCCAGTGTCGTTTTCTTCAGCTCCACGAAATTCCCGACGTGAGAGCCCTGCATTGCCCTGGACGCCGGCCGGAGGTGGCAGAAGGGGCCAAGGACGCAACCGTCTTCAACAACCGAATCAAAAAGAACCGAATACGGCTTGATCTCGACGCCGTCGCCCACCGATGTCGCCGACAGCACACACCCGCGTCCGACGACGCACCGGGAACCGATCCTGGTGGCCGAACGCAGTTCGCATCCCGGAAAGACTTCGGTGTCGCAGCCAATCGAGCAGTCAAAATCGATCATCTGCGAATCGGGCTGATGAACAGTCACGCCGGCGAGCATAAGTTCGCGAACCTTCCGGGCGTGAAGCAGACCCTCGGCAACGGCCAGTTCAAGCCTGTCGTTCACCTGCCTGGCGTCCGTCGAGTCGGCCAGCACAAACGATCCAACATCGCGTCCATCGGCCCTGAACGACTTGACGACATCCGTGAAGTAATACTCTCCCGAACCGCTTGCCGCCCGAATCTGCGCCAGTTTCTCAAACAGAGGACCAGGCGCGGCGACATAGACCCCCACGTTCACTTCATCAATCGCGAGCTGGCAAGGATCCGCGTCACGGGCCTCGACAATTTCCGATACGCCGCGATCGTCCCGAACAATCCTGCCGAATCCACCGGGATTCCGGACATGCGCCGTCAGCAGGGCAAAAGCACCCGACTTTCGGAAGGCATCCACAACGCCGCTGACAGTCCTTCCGGTCAAAAGCGGCAGATCGCCGTTGATGAATACGGCCAAGTCGTACCCCGCGACCGAATCAGCCGCACACACGGTGGCATGCGCGGTTCCAAGCTGACGTTCCTGGACGACGAACTCAATCGCCCGTTCGGGAAACAACCGCGAAACCTCCGCCTGAACCGCTTCACGCTGGTGACCGACAACGATGACGACCTTCTCGGCGCCCGCATCGAACGCCGCCTTCACCGGATACCAGATCAGGGGCATCCCGGCCGCGCAATGCAGGCACTTGGCCTTTTCCGATTTCATCCGGGTTCCGAGCCCGGCCGCGAGGACGACGGCCGCAAGGCGATCCATTGGCACCTCCATGCCGGGAGACTTCCCGGCCATCAACGATTCCGGGGGATGATATCACGCGTTGCGCCAAGCGAGGCAATGCGCGACCAGCGTGCTCCGGGATTCGCGGGACGTGTTATCCTGCCTCGGATATCAGGAGGTCGCCGATGAACGGACTTGCGGTCGCGGCAACATGGAACGTGAACTCGATCAGGGCAAGGCGCGAGCACCTGCTGGACTGGCTTGCGCGCGAACGACCCGACTATCTGTGCCTGCAGGAGTTGAAGGCCCCCGACGGCGAGTTTCCCGTCGTGGATGTGGAGGCCGCCGGTTACCATGTCATGGCATTCGGACAAAAAACATACAACGGCGTGGCCATTCTTTCACTGAACACCCCCTTGTCCGTTGAAAAGGGTATGGGCGATGACGATCCCCAGGCACGCCTCCTGACGTGCCAATTTCCGGACATGACAGTCATTTCAGCGTATTTCCCGAATGGTTCCGAACCGGACAGCGACAAGTATCAGTACAAGAAGGAATGGCTTGGCCGCTTCACGACATGGCTCGGCAAGCGCCTTGAGTCATTCGGACCGACGATCCTTTGCGGCGACTTCAATATCGCGCCGACGGCGCAGGATGTGGGCAACGAATCGGAGTGGGAAGGCTCGGTGATATACAACCCGCAGATGCGGCAGGCCTTTTCAGACCTCCAGGCGCTTGGGCTGGTCGATGTCTTCCGCAGCCTGAACCCGCTGGCAACCGATTTTTCCTGGTGGGACTACAGGATGAACGCGTTTCGAAGAAACCTGGGACTGCGACTGGACTACATAATGGCCACCGCCAACCTCGCCGGGGCGGCTGTCTCGGCCAGAATCGACCGTGCGGAACGAGCCATGGAAAAGCCGTCGGATCATGCGCCGGTCATCGCGTCATTCGACATGAGCAGGGTTCGACGCTGACGGGAACGGTGCATCTTCCCTACAGGACTTCGTGGAACTTCGTCCACGGAACAGAGCAGATCGGACACTTCTCGATCGGTTCACCAACGTGGGTGTAACCGCAGACCTCGCATGTATATACGCGGAATGCCTCGATGTCCCTGGCGCCTGCCTTGACCGCCTCGATGGCCGCGGCATACAGCTTCTGGTGGATCTTTTCGGCCTCGAGGGCGCCCTTGAAGGCATAGGTCGCCGTGATTTCCTGCTCCTTCTCGGCCTGGGCGAGGAATTCTGGATACATATCGACGATTTCGTACGTTTCGCCAGCAAGCCCGTCCTCGAGATTCTGCAACGTGTCGCGTACCATTCCAAGGGCCTTCCAGTGGCGGATGGCGTGGACTTCCTCGGCATCTGCTGCGGCCCGGAAGAGCTTTGCCACGTTCGGCATGCCTTCGAGTTCGGCCTTGCGCCCATATGCGATGTACTTGTTCCTGGCCTGGCTCTCACCAGCAAAGGCCGCCTTCAGGTTGTCTGTCGTCTTGCCCATGTCGATCCTCCATGAATCCGGTTGACTTGAAAAACAACGGAAACGTTGACCACGGAATGTTGCACGCAGCGGGGTGACAAGGTCAATAGATTTGATGTAACCCGTTGAACCGCCGGCCTTCAGGCTCACGCATGGAACCGATCCAGACGCATCTTGCCTGAACATCCGTACACACTGTTTTTCACGCAATAGCTATCGACTGGTGGCCGCTTCCTGTGATAATCTGCCGCGAGTCTTGGCCACGACCCTGGAACGGACGGAAGTACCGGCCCGGCCGGGCGTGGCGACCTGGACGACTGAAATGATTACCCTGCGGACCTTTTCATTCATCGACAGCCTGCAGCCGCAACTCGCGGCCTATCTGGGCAAGACGGCCCAGGGATTCCTGCCGCTGCCGGAGCAGGCCTCGCTGTTCGTCGAGGTCCAGCCGGCAATCATCATCAACAGGATCACGGATCGGGCACTGAAGGCAACAACGGTGGCCCCTGGCATGCAGGTGGTGGAGCGGGCCTTCGGCGTGGTCGAACTCCACGATTTCGACAAGGGCGAGGTCGAGCGTGCCGGCGCCGCGATCCTGGACTACCTGAAGCTTTCCGAGAACGACCGGATGAAGCCGGTGATCACATCGACCCAGATTATTCGTTCCATCGAACCGTTCCAGGCCCAGATCATCAACAGAAATTCGTGGGGCATGATGATCCTTCCCGGGCAGAGCCTGTTCATTCTTGAAACCGAACCGGCGGGGTATGTGGCGATCGCGGCAAACGAGGCACTCAAGGCCGCCGACGTCTCCCTCGTCGAAATTCATCCCCACGGCGCTTACGGACGGCTATGGCTCTCGGGATCCGAATCCGAAATCGATTCGGCAGCCGAGGCGGCGATAAAGGTTTTGAAATCGATGTCCGGCGTTTGATGCCGGGCGACTGGATGTGCCCGCGCGGACGCGACGGGCTTTGTTAAGTTCTGGAGGTTAACGATGGCTGATGCTCTTGGAATGATCGAAACGAAGGGCTTTGTTGCGCTGGTCGAGGCGGCCGATGCCATGGTCAAGGCGGCCAAGGTTGAACTGGTCGGCTATGAAAAGATCGGCGGCGGTTACAACACCGCCATCGTCCGTGGCGACGTCGCCGCGGTCAAGGCGGCGACCGAGGCCGGCGCCCGCCAGGCTGAACGCGTTGGCGAACTGGTTTCCGTTCACGTTATTCCGCGTCCGCACGCGAACATCGACGAAGTCCTGCCGCTTGGCCGCCAGGGCGCGAAGGCCGGCAAGTAGGCCCGCGGGGAATACGTTTGGCCGGCCTGAAGCGGTTGCCGTTCAGGCGGGCCGGACAAGCCCTGCCTGCTGATGTTCCGTGATCGGGCACCACTGGTCGCCCGAACGTCACAGGGCGCCGTGTCGGACCCAGAGTCCGAAGGGAGGACTGCCATGATGATGGGAATCGTGGTGGGTACCGTCGTATCCACCAGGAAAAACGAGGATCTGGTCGGGCTCCGCTTTCTGGTCGTCAACGAACTGGATCAGAACATGAAGGAGACCGGCAAAATGGTCGTGGCAGCCGATTCTCTGGACGCCGGCGTTGGTGAAGTCGTCCTTTATGCCAGCGGCTCGTCGGCCAGGCAGACTGAAGCGACGAAGAATCGTCCGGTTGACGCGACGATCATGGCGATCGTCGATGAACTGGCGATCGACGGCAGGTCTCGCTACCTGAAGTAGCCAGGGGGCCACAATGGCTGTTGAAGAGCAGAAAATATCCTCAATCGTGGAACAGGTGATGGCCCGCCTGCGGGACGAGGGAGCCCTGCCGGCTGGACACGGCCCGGTTCGGGGCCCGGCCATCGTGACCAACGTCAACAAGCCAGGCACCTTCGGTGTCCACAATGACATCGACGGCTGCGTGCAGGCGGCCCAGGCGGCGCACGAACAGTTGATGCGTCTTTCACTCGAGGTTCGCGCCAATGCCATCCAGGCCATCCGGGATGTTGCGGTGGCGAACGCGCCCGAGCTTGCGCGCAAGGCCCACGAAGAAACAAAGATGGGCCGCGTCGAGGACAAGATTGCCAAGAACAGGCTTGCAGCCTTGAAGACCCCGGGAATCGAGATCCTCCAGCCGAAGGCTCAGACAGGCGATTACGGACTCACCCTGACCGAGCGCGCCCCATACGGGGTCATCTGCTCGATCACGCCGAGCACTAATCCGACTGAAACGATCATCAACAACGCAATCGGAATGATCGCCGGCGGCAACGCTGTCGTGATCAACCCCCACCCGAACGCGAAGAAGACGACGGTCGATACCGTCAGGATGTTGAACCAGGCCGTAATGGCGGCCGGTGGACCGGACAACCTTATCTGCGTCATTCCGGAGCCGACCATCGAATCGGCCGACAGGCTGATGCGCCACAGCGGCGTGCGCCTTGTTGTCGTCACCGGTGGCCCGGGCCTCGTCAAGGCCGCGATGGGAACCGGCAAGAAGTGCATCGCGGCCGGCCCAGGCAATCCTCCGGCGCTGGTTGACGAAACGGCCATACTTCCTAATGCCGCAAGGGACATCGTCAAGGGTGCGGGGATGGACAACAACATCATCTGCATCGTCGAAAAGGAAATCATCGCGGTCGAGGCGATTGCCGACAGGCTGAAGCAGGAACTGGTCAGGGCCGGCGCCTACTACATCAGGGACAACGTCGTGCCGAAACTTGTCGATCTCGTATTGAAGGGTCACGAACCGAATCGTGCGTTCGTCGGAAGGAACGCTTCGGTCATCCTCAAGCAGGTGGGAATCGACATTCCCGACGATGTCAGGATTGCATTCTGCGAAGTCGACGAGGAACACCCGCTGGTTCAGGCCGAACAGTTGATGCCGATCATCCCGATGTTCCGGGTTCGAAACGTCGATGAGGGAATCAAGGCGGCACTTCGGGTTGAACACGGATTCCGGCATACCGCCGTGATGCATTCGCTGAACATCGAAAACCTGCACCGGTACGCGCGCGCGGCCGACTGCTCGATCTTCGTGAAAAACGCGCCGTCGCTGGCCGGCACCGGTTTCATGGGTGAGGGTCATACGTCGTGGACGATTGCCAGCCCGACCGGGGAAGGCATGACCACGGCAATCAACTTCACCCGCGAGCGCAGATGCGTGCTCAAGGACTATTTCAGGATCGTCTGACGCCCCCTTTTCGGGCGAGATCCTTTGCGGAGGCCAATTGAGCCTTACACCAGCCAGATTTTTTCCACTGCCCGACCTTCAGGTCGTCCCCGAGGCATTCGCGGGGATTGAAGTACACGGGATCGCACGGGGCTTCGTCTGCATCGACGCGCTTGTCAAGAAGGCCCGCTCGCGCATATGCCTGGCCGCGACCGTGACTCCGGGAAAATTCCTGATACTTATCGACGGAAGCGTTGCCGAGGTCGAGGAATCGCTGCTGGAAGCCGAAAGGCTTGCAGGCGACAAGCTGATTGACAGGTTTTTCCTTCCATTTGCACACGAGCAGCTTGAGCGCGGGGTTTTCGGGCCCATGGCCGACCCGGGGGCAGAAGCACTGGGTGTCGTGGAATGCTCGACCTCGTGCGCCGGCATCAGATCGGCCGACGCGGCATTGAAGGCGGCCATGGTCAAGTTAAACGTCATTCACCTTTCGGCGGGCATCGGCGGCAAGTGCTACTTCGCTTTTTCCGGCGACCTCTTCGACGTGGAGGCATCGATCCAGGCCGCGGCCGAAAGCATCGGCCAGGACAGGCTGCTCGGCACCGAAGTCATACCGAATCCACACCCCGAATTCATCGCCGCACTCGGTATCTCACCTGTCTGACGACAAAGAGCCTTCCCATTGCCAATGCCCCATCCCAACTTTTTATGGCCACGGCGACGGCGGCGACTATAATCGTTTTCGGGGGTGCGGCCGGGGGAACCGATGTATCACCAGAAGACTCTTGATCCCACCGTCGATGTAACCATTCTGCGCGACACTCCGGCATGTGATTCCCCGGTGGATTTCATGCTGCGCTTCAGCAGGATGTGCAGTCATGTGTTCCACCTGAACCTGGGCAACGTCTGCAACATGTCGTGCCGGTACTGCTGCCTGGATCACAGCCACCAGTACTATGCCACGCCGGAATCGGTGGCCGACACCATCAGGAAGGCGGCCCGCTGGAATTTCCGCAAGTGCGCGCTGGTCGGGGGCGAGCCGACGATTCGCAGGGATCTGCTGCATACGATGCAGCTCCTTACTGCGTCGGGCATCAACGAAATCACGCTTACGACAAACGGATTGATGCTTTCCTACCCGAAGGTCGTTGCCAGCCTTGTGAATGCCGGCATGCGGACGGTACACCTGTCCATCGACGACTTCGATCCGGAGACTACCGTGTGGCTTTCCAGGAATCCACGCTGCGGGGAACTTGTTTTCAAGGCTCTTATGAACCTGATGGGAACTCCAGGCGTAGAGACGTTCCTGTACGGCGTGGTCACAAGGGCAAACGTTGCCCACATGAACAACTACGTGGATTCGGTGGCGGCCCTGAAGCCGATTTCCCACAAGCCCACCGTGATTTTTTCCGGCATGAAGCCGGCCGGAAGCACCTCGGAGGATATGGATCGCATCTTCCTGCCCCTGTCCGAGTCGGCGGCGGCGATACGGGCCGCAATCGACCGCGGACGCGAGGTCGGGGTCGGCGTCGGGTTCAAGAACATCCCGAACTGCCTGATGCCGGGATACGAGGGCTATAACCTGGACGCGTACCTGATCGAATCGGAATTCAACCTGATTACCGGGGCCTACGGCGGGTCCGTCGGCAGCGACAGGCAGAAGAACGGAAAAACGTGCGGCCGCTGCCGCTGGAACGAACCTTGCACCGGTGTATTTTCCGAATACACCCGAAAAATGGGCTGGGACGAATTCGAGTCGGGCGGGGTTCGGACGTGAAATTCCACACCATCATCGTCGGGGCCGGAGGATTCCTGGGACATCGCCTGTGCCTGGCCGCGGCATCCGCATCGACCGCTTCCGGGCGTCCGGTCGACGGGATTGCGGGAGTCTCCAGGCGGCGCCCGATCCGACAGACAGGCGGCGTCACCCGGATTACCGGAGACCGGCAACGACCCGATCTGGCGAAGATGCTTCTGCAGTCCGGCGCCACCACATGGATTGACACGGCGATATCGAGTGCCGACGACGCCGTCCAACTGGTCAGCGCGTGCCGGACGGTGGCGGATTCCGGCATCAGGCTCCCATCATTCGTCATCACGTCCACGATCGGCGAACATGCACGAATCCTGGCTGAAGGCGGGACGATAAGATCCGACTCGCCGCTGATGGCCGACGACGAACACGCCAGGGGAAAGCTTGAAGCCTTCCTGGTCCTTGCGGATCAGCCCTGGCTTGATGTCACATGGGTCATCCTGCCAATGATGTGGGGGCCGGGCGACCACGACCCGGACGGCCGGCGCGGAAGGACAAGGGATGTCATCCGCGCCATCATGACCGGACGACCGGTACGGTTCGCGGGCAACGGCGACAACGCCATGCCCGACGGCTTCGTCGATACGGTTGCGCACGCGATTGTCCACATCTCATCAAGCCCTTCCGGGCCCGGCATTCGCCGCATTCCGGTCGCCGGGCCGGATCCGGTCACCCCGGCGGGTTTTGTGGCCGAAGTCCGCAGCGAACTCGGGCTTGAGCCCGAAGTCCCTGAAGATTCCGGAAAAGATCCCCGCGACGGCCCGCACCCGTTTCCCGGAAGTGCAGTCGCAATGGACTGCCACGAACTGTATGAGTCCGGATTCCGGGCACCCTTTGACTGGCGGACCGGCGTCAGGCTTACCGTGCAGGCGGAGCTTGTCGAATCAGGAAAGGCATGGGGCTGCCAGCGATGAAAACATTCAGGGAAGTGGCGCGCAGGGTTGGTCCGTGGCTCGTAACCGCGGGCCTCATCGCCTGGGTTGCGGCAACAACTCAATTCGATGGCTTGCGCTCGGCGGTAGCCCTGGCGGATTTCGGGACTTTCTCCATCCTGGCCGTCGCTTTCGCGGCGGCGCACCTGCTCCTTGACTCGGCCGGACTTCACGCCCTTCTGCAACGGACGGGCATCGGGATTCCCTATCCCCGCCTGCTGGCAATCCGGGCATCGTCATACCTGCTCGGTTTCATCAACTATAACCTGGCGTTCGTGCTGATCGCGGCGGCCGCGGCCAGGGGCCGGTCTGTCAGGTGGCAATCGCTTGCAAGCCCGTTCATAGCCCTGAACCTGATCGACCTTTTCGTCGTGTCCGCGATACTGATCGCCGGTCTCGCCTCGGGTTCCGGAGACCACCTGAAGGCCGGCGTGCCCACCCTTCTGGCGGTTGGAGCGATACTCGGCCTGCTGGGGCTGCCCGCCGTCATGGCTGCGGCAGCCCATGCGCGGGCAGGGCGGCGGAAGGATGCGCCCTCCGGTCTTCTGCACACCTTCCGAGCTTCCGGGCCGGCCGGGGTGGCCGCCGTCCTTGGATTGCGGGTGATCCTGCTTGCGTTCGACATGTCGGGCGACTTCCTGATGCTCGGAACGTTCAACCTGGACATTCCTGTCGGCGTATTCATGCAGCTTTTCGCCGTTGACAGCTTCGCGTGCGTCCTTCCGATCACCGTTGCCGGGATCGGACCCACCATGGTTCTCATGAGGGCATTTTTCGAACCCTATGTCACGCAGGCCGGCGGTTCGACGGCTGCCATAGACGCGTTCTCGGCAAGCGCCACGGCGTCCCTTGCGGTGATTCGGACGGTGACGGCGCTCTGCTGCATGCCTTTCGCCTTGAAGGCAGGCCTGGGTCGGACAATTAAAGAAATCCGTGGCGACCAGTGACAGCGACCACTGTCCGGAACGGAGGGATCAGGCCTTCAACCTTTCGGCAAGCACTTCGGACACGTCAAAGGCCGACACGTTCTGATCGATGCCTTCCTCGTTGATGCCGTCGCGACACATCACCAGACAGAAAGGACACGCGCTGACAATGCTCTTCGCCCCGGTTTCAACAAGCTGGTTGACCCGCAACCTGTTGATGCGACTTCCTTCCTTTTCGTCCCGGAACATCATGCCGCCGCCGGCGCCGCAGCACATCGCGGTCTTCCCGGACCTGTCGGCCTCGACAAGGGACAGTCCGGCACCCGCAAGAGCCTTGCGCGGATCTTCATAAATCCCGTTATACCTGCCAAGGTAACAGGAGTCGTGGTAAACCACCGCATCGGACTTGCCGCCTTCGAATGACAGCCGGCCTTCGGCAACCAGGGCGGCCAGCAGCGACGTATGGTGAATAACTTCGAAAGCGCCGCCGAACTGCGGATACTCGTTCCTGATCGTGTTGAATCCGTGGGGACACATCGTAACGATCTTTCGGACCCCGTATTCCTTGAACACCTCGATATTCTGACTTGCCTGGGCCTGGAACAGGTATTCATTGCCAAGCCGCCTGGCCGTATCCCCGCAACAACCCTCCTCCGGCCCAAGTATCGCGAAGCTGACGCCCGCCGCGTTCAGCAGCTTGACGAAGGCCCTGGCCGCCTTGCGGTTTCGATCGTCATAAGCCGCGGAACATCCCAGGAAGAAGAGGTATTCGGCATCGGGCTTGTCGGAAAGAAGGGGGACGCCAAGTTCCTCGACCATCCACAGCCCGCGTTCACCCGAAGGCAGTCCCCAGGGGTTGCTCTTGTTTTCCAGGTTCTTCTGGCAAGTCGCCAGTTCGGGATCCATCGACGCCTCCATCAGCGTCAGATAGCGCCGGTAACCGATTATCTTGTCCACGTGGGTGATCGTGACGGGGCACTGTTCCTCGCAGGATCTACACGTGGTGCACTCCCAGATGACTTCGTCACGGATGGCGTCAATCAGGGAACGACCATCCTCCCTGGCCTTCTCGCCAAGATCCCCGCCGGAAAGGATGGCCTTTTCATTTTCCCGGACGTAATCCCTCATGTCACAGATGAGTCGCTTGGGGTTCAACTGCTTGTCCGTGCAGACGGCCGGACAGTTGACCGTGCACCTTCCACACTCGGTACACGAAAAGCCGTCCATCATCTGCTTCCAGGTAAGCTCGGTCGGGCGAAGCACGCCGAAAGTCTCCTGTTCCTCGATGTCGCGAATCGGCTCGATGGCGCCAGGATGCGTCAGCCTCATGAAGAAGACGTTCGGAATGGCCAGGATGACGTGGAAGTGCTTGGCCAGCGGAAGCTCGTTCAGGAACACCAGAAGCACGCCAACGTGCGACCAGAAGAAGACCTGGATCAGAACCTTGAGGGTTCCTGGCGAAAGACCGTCAAGCCAGCCGGCCACCATGGCGCCGATCGGCGACCACTCCCTTTCGTGAGCGATTTTGGAAGCCATGGCGTCCGGAATCACGCCGCCTGCCGACAGCAGCGCGAACCTTGACGCATCATAGATGAAGTCGGAAACCATCAGATACGATATGAAACCCAGGATAAGAAAGGCCGAAAATGAATTTTCCAGACGCTTCGGCCTGACGACAAGGCGCCTGAAGAATGCCCAGGCAATCATCGCCAGCACGACCAGTTCGGTGACGTCCTTCAACAGGGCGTACCAGCCGTCCAGCGTCGGACAGAACCAGAAAAGCGTCCACGAGGACCACTCCGGCGCATACGCGCGCCCGATCAGGGAAGCGGATCTGAAGAGCAGAACCAGGAAGCCCCAGAAAATGAAAGCATGCATGATGCCGGGGCCTGGTTCCTTGAACATGCGGCTCTGGGCAAAGGCCACCTTCAGCATTTCGGCAAAACGCCGGGCCGGCCTGTCCCATCGGACTTCGGGTTTCCCCGCGAGCATCACGCGAATACGCTTTAACATGCTGACGGAGAAAAATGCCAGCGCAACGACCAGCATCAGGGACATCGCAATCACGCTTGCTATCGAAACAGACATTGGTCACTCCCCTTGTTAAGGCCCGGCAGGCCGCAGGAAGAATCAAGCACGGCGCAGCAGCACCGCGGCAAACACAGGAGTTCCGGCAGCCGTGAGCCTGACCTCCCGGTCGGTCAACGGCATCGCCGCGATGACTGCTTCATCGTCAGTCAGACGATCATACATGCCCGTGGAAAGAAAAGCCGCAACAATTTCATGCAGGTATGGCTCGACATCGCTCTTCAGGTGAAGGATGCCCCCAGAGCGAAGCGCATTCGCAATGGTGATCCCCGTCAAGGCGCCGTGCCTTCTGCTGGCGTGCTTCTTCTTCCACCACGGATCCGGAAAGAGCAGGTACGCCGCGTCCGCCGATCCCGGATCGACCAGCATCGGAATGGTTCGCCGGGCATCGCCCCAGGCCATGAAAAGATTCGACGCGCCCTTCTTTTCAGCCCGCTTCAACGCATCCCCGCAAAGACCAAGGCCGGTCTCGAGACCAAGGCAAACCGCATCCGGACGAGACAGGGCGACCTCGCACAACAGGCGCCCACGTCCGGAACCGACCTCAACTACCACGGGACGACCATCCAGATGCTTCCTGAAATTCTGAACCGTATCTGGCCGGGACGGCAGGATCAACCTCTCAAATCTCTGGAAATATTCAGGAATCTTATCCAGAACAAGCCGACCCTCCCCGCCGATTATTGCCTCGGGCCCCAGATCTTCTCCTTCGAATGCATGAAACTGCCTTTCGGACACATTGCCCCCTTCGATTCTTTCAACGCCGAACCCCTTCCTGGGCTGGCCGCCGCGGCCTGGATGCCATCCAAACGCCCAGTTCGACGCCAGGCCGCCAGGCTGGGAATCTATCACATACCCCGGGGGCGTGACAGACGACGAGAGCCTCATTGCTTCGCGTCCTTCCAATAAGTACGGTTATTAAATACAATCTGGTGTGTTTGTTGGAAGAGGCAAGCCATGCGTCCAGTCATTACTGTTTTTTCGGCCCTGGTCGCCATTCATATGGCCGGTTGCGGCGGTGGCTCCCAGCCTGGCGAGGACGTCAATATTCCTGTTGACATAACGCTGGATCAGGGCGGCCTCGATGCGTTTGATGCGGCCTACGACGAGGGCCGCGACGGGATGACGCAGGCGGACGGAATCGACGCGCTTTCCCAGGACACGGAGGATGTCGGGGATCCATGCGCCATGACTCCGATGGGATTTGGCTGCATCTGCGACGAGAACCCCGATTGCGAAAGCGGCTACTGCATCAAGATGCCTCATGAAAACTACCTGCGATGCACGCGGCTGTGTTCAAGCAAATGCCCGGAAGGATGGGAATGCAGCCAGGTCCTGCTTGGCGGCGGCGACTCGGCATACGCATGCATGCCAGACTACAACCAGCTCTGCCAGTCCGAATGCTCTGAAAACAGCCAGTGCACCGCCGCGGGTGCCCTGTGCATCCAGTACGGCAACAAGAAGTACTGCGGACAGTCCTGCAACCAGGATTCCGATTGCGAGTCGATGACCAGGATCAAGGATTGCGACAACACCGGCGAGTGCAGTTTCAAGAACGAAACAACCATCGAGGAGTGCCTCGAGGATGAAGTGACCTGCGAAGTCATAGAACTGGACTTCAAATGTGTCGAGGCAACCAGCATCGACGGCACCACGATATCAAGGCAGTGCGTTCCGACAAGCGACCACTGCGAATGCGCGTCGGACACGGATTACGACAACGACCCCAACCACTGCGGCGATTGCGAGACCCGCTGCTTCTATCCGAACGCCACGGCGTCGTGCAGCGGCGGCAAATGCAAGCTGGACGCATGCCTGCGGGGCTACGTCAACCTGAACGGCGTGCCCGATGACGGGTGCGAGTACGAGTGCCTTTTCCAATCGACCGTTGACCATCCGGATCCGGAATACATCGACGCGGACTGTGACGGGATTGACGGCGATGTCGAGACCGGCGTGTTCGTGATGAACGGCGGCGATGACGACAACTTCATCGGATCGATGGCCTTCCCGTTTGCAACGATCGGGGCTGCGATGGCGTTTGCGGCTGAACAGTCGCCAATTCCGGAAGTCTATGTTTCGAAGGGGATTTACCAGGAACAGGTCAACCTGGTGAACGGCGTCAGCGTTTATGGCGGATATGACGGCGACAGCGGATGGAAGCGAAACCTTGTGACCAACCAGTCAATCATTTCCTGGAACGGCCAGGAGACGCTTGCCGTGCGTGCCGTCGTGGCCAGAAACATCACCGAGCCGACGACATTCGACGGATTCCACGTGAAATCGTCCCAGTCGTCTCAGCTTTCGGGTTCCTCGTACGGCATGCACGTCATGGGATGCGACGAAGACCTGGTGATATCCAACAATTACCTGGAAGCCGACAGCGGAACCCAGGGCGGAAACGGCAACTTCGGCACGAACGGGCAGGCCGGTACAAACGGAACCAAGGGCTCGGACGCATTCGTTTATGACGGATGCGGTCCCTGCATCTGCACCAAATTCGACTTCAACACGAACATGAAGCCTGGGCCCGGCGGTGGCAGCCCGTGCTCGATGGACGGCGGCAAGGGCGGCGCGGGCGGCAAGCTCGGCGACGGCGGCCTGGCCGGTACCGCCGCGACCGGTTCGGGCGGGGCCGGGGGTGCTGGAGCTCCCGATGAACAGACCGATGGTTCTGTCGGAAAACCGGGCCCGGACGGAAACGACGGGACCGATGGCGGAAGCGGCGTCGCAAGTGGAAGCATCAGCGCGGGCGGCCTGTTCATTCCGTTGACCGGCGGGGCCGGCACCAACGGCGATCACGGCAAGGGCGGCGGCGGCGGCGGCGGTGGTGGTGGCGACGATGACGCGGCCATTTTCGGCGCGGAATGCTACTCGGCCGGCGGCGCCGGTGGCGGCGGCGGCGGCGGTGGATGCGGCGGCACGGCAGGCTCGGGCGGCGGTGGCGGCGGCGGCTCGTTCGGGCTGTTCGTGGTGAACTCCAGCCCGGTCATTAAGAATAATACGCTCAAGTCATGGTTCGGCGGACGCGGCGGCGTCGGTGGAACCGGCGGGGCCGGCGGCGATGGCGGTCAGGCCGGGGCAGGCGGTGCCGCCACGGCCGACGGAGCCGGTGCCGGGGCGTCTGGCGGCAAGGGCGGCAACGGCGGCGACGGTGGCGACGGTGGCGGCGGACCGGGCGGCCCGACGTTCCCGCTTTACATAGTCGGTGCATCCTCGAACCCGACATGCGAAACCAACGAATACATGCTTGTCGGCCTTGGCGGCGACGGAGGGTTCAGCGGTGGCAGCGGCTCGACCAAGGGCCAGACCGGCGAGTCGGGACACATCTTCGGCATCACGTCCAAATGCAGCCTGCAGTAACGCCACAATCTCACCATACGCAACCATGCTCCCCAAAAGCTCGATGTTCCGTGCCATAATCGGCGTGCAAGTCTCCCGGGAATCGAAATGAAGCTTTATCTGATTGACGCAAGCGGCCTTGTTCACAGGGCTTTCCACGCAATCCGCGGCCTGACGAACAGCCAGGGGATGCCGACCAACGCCATCTTCGGGCTCGCGACGATGCTGAACAGGTTTCTGGCACAGGAAAGGCCGACGCACTGCGCATTCGTGCAAGACGTTGGAAGGGAGACTTTCAGGAACAGGCTGTATCAGGGATACAAGGCAAACCGGCCGGAAACGGATCCGGCCCTTTCAGTTCAGTTCAAGTATGTTCCGAGGCTCGCATCGGCGCTGGGCTTTCCCGTTGTCGCAGTTCCGGACTTCGAGGCCGACGACGTCATCGCCACTCTCGCCAGGCAGGCGGTCGATGCCGGCGTCGATGTGGTGATCGAGTCCGGCGACAAGGATCTCCTGCAACTGGTCGGGCCGGGCGTGACGGTTCACGACCCCATGAAGGAGAAGTACTACGACCGCGAAGCGGTTTTTGAGAAGCTCGGGGTTCATCCCGAATTCGTCCGGGATTACCTGGCCCTGGTGGGGGATTCGTCCGACAACGTGCCGGGGGTGCACGGGATTGGCGCGCGCGGCGCGGCAGACCTGATCAACTCGTTCGGCCGCCTTGAGGACATCCTGAAGTCGATTGACTCGGTTCCGCCACGCGCGCGGAAGGCCCTGGAGCAGTACGCCGATGATGCCAGGCTGTCCATGAAGCTGGTGACCCTGGAAGACATGGCGCCGGTCGGGGTTTCAATCGGTGAACTGGCCATGGGCCAGCCCGACACCGGGGCGCTTGCCGGACTTTATTCCGAACTTGGGTTCAGGAAGCTGCTTGCGGAGTTGCACGGGGCCGAAGGGACGCCCCGGGTTGATGCCGGCAGTTCGACATCACAGGGAACCGGACCGGCAGGCCCCGAACGTCCCGCCTTCGTCGAGCAGGACCTTTTCGATGCGCCGGAGGCCGACCGGATCCAACTCTCGGCCGACATCAGCCCCAAGGTGGTGGAGCCCTGGCGAATCTCGGGAATCCTTCAACTCCTGTCGTCAGTTCACAAGGAAGCCTTTTTCACGCCCTGGCCCGAGGCATCCGCAGGATTCCTAACCGACGACAACCAGTGTTACATCATCAGTCTTTCCGATGCGGCAAGACTCGCGCCCGACAGGCTGGCTGGGGCTTTCCAGGACTGGTCCGGGCACGGGTTCAAGGACTTGACGCGCTTTCTTTCGCCGCTTGGAATCGAACCCTCCGCGCCGTCCTTCGACCCGGTGCTGGCGGCCTACGTCCTTGACGCGGGATCCGGTCAGTTCGGGCTGCTGGATGTACTCGAAAGGACGATCCATGCATCACTGCCGAACAGGGCTGATGTTTCGCCGGAAGCGATTTCGGCGATCCTGCTGGCACAGCGTTCCGGCAACGCCATCCTTCGGGAAAACGTCGCAGCGGCCAATCTGGGATATCTGCTGAAGGACGTGGAAATCCCCCTGGCCGGCATTCTCGGCCGCATGGAGCAGAAGGGGGTCCTGGTTGACCGCCAGGCGCTTTCGGACCTGTCGCATTCGCTTGGGGAAGACCTTCGCGCGGTTGAACGCAGAATAATCGATGCGGCCGGAGTCGCTTTCAACCCGATGTCGCCAAAGCAGCTTGCGGATGTCCTGTTCGTGAAGCTCGGCCTGCCAGCCGGAAAAAAGAAATCCTCGGGGTACTCGACCGACGTGAAGGTTCTTGAGGAACTTGCTCCGCTGCACCCGGTTCCGGAACTTGTCCTTGAATACCGTTCGCTTTCCAAGCTGAAGGGCACCTACGCGGACGCGCTTTACAACCTGGTCGATCCCGCCGACGGAAGGATTCACAGCACCTTCAACCAGACCGTGACCGCAACGGGACGACTTTCATCATCAGACCCCAACCTGCAGAACATCCCGATACGAACCGAGGCCGGCAGGCGCATCAGGCATGCGTTCAGGGCGCCGGAGGGCCGCCAGTTCGTTTCGGCCGACTATTCGCAGATCGAGCTTCGGGTTCTTGCCCACTTCGCCGCAGATCCGTTCCTTGCCGAGGCATTCGCCAGCCGCCGGGACATCCACTCGGAAACGGCCCGGCGAATTTACCGGCTGCCGGCCGAGGGCGAAGGTTCACAGGTGACTCCCGAGATGCGACGCGTCGCGAAAATCGTCAATTTTGGACTGCTTTACGGGATGGGACCGTTCCGCCTGGCCGGCGACCTGAAAATTCCGCAGAAAGATGCCAGGCAGATAATCGACGACTATTTCAACGCCTTCCCGGGAATCAGGGACTTCCTGTCGAAGACGGTCGAGCAGACACGCCAGACCGGCTTCTCGACGACCCTTTTCGGGCGGCGGCGTGGAATAGCGGATATAAATTCACCAAACCACCAGCTTCGAACAGCGGCCGAGCGCATGGCCCTGAACATGCCGGTCCAGGGTACCGCGGCCGACATCATCAAGATTGCGATGGTCAATCTGGACAGGCGCCTTAAACGCGACGGGGTCAGGGCCGAAATCGTCCTGCAGGTGCATGACGAACTGGTTCTGGAAGTCGATAATGACGAAGTCCAGCGCGCAAGGGAGATCCTGATTTCCGAGATGGAGAATGCGGCCGCGCTTGCCGTGCCGCTTGTGGCCGAGCCTGGTCATGGAACCTGGTGGGACGAGCTTCACTGAAAAAGGAACCGCGCCGGAGCAACCCCGACAATCACCGATATCAGCAGACGTTTTCCGAAAGGCCCAATCTGTAAAGCATGTAGCGCTGAAGCGATTTCATCGCGGAATCGACGCTCTTGAAGCACGGCACGCCGTTCTTGCGCAGTTCATCGCAGAGCGGGTCGTAAAGGCGTCCGCAATCGACCGTGGTGATGACCGGCTTTGCCGAGTAGTGCGCAATCTTTGAAAACAGGGCAGGAAGTGCGTCCGGGGCCAGGATGGTATCAACGCCGGCAGGATCGACTCCCGGGGGCAACGTCTTCATTGCCGGAGTCAGAGGCAGAATCCCGACGATGCACGCATCGATGTTCGGACATGAAATCTGGGCCTGCAGGCAACCTGCATAGACCAGATCAGGCGCCATGGGGGTGATGTCAAGCGGGTTGTGAATATCGACCAGCCCCGCAAGACGACCCATTGTAAGCACGTTCTGTATCGTGGCCGCCGTCTTCTCGTCATAGTCGCCAAGCGTGAACTGCGACTTCTCGCAAATCGCGTCGGCCATCCCTACAGTCTCGTATCCGGCGTTGGAAAGGCAGGCCAGCCTTGTACCGTTTATCTTCTTGCGCTTGAAGGCAATCGCCATCTGCATGAGTTCGCTGTATTCCTCGAGCGACTCGGTCATCAGGGCGCCCGCGTCGGCCAGAACCTCATAGCACGAGTCGTAGTCGCCGGATATCGAAGCGGTATGCGACGATGTGGCGGTCTGGCCGGCACATGTGCGGCCCGCCTTGTATACGACGAAATCCTTACCCGCGGCGCGTCCCTTCCGGATGAGCCTGGCAAGACGAAGACCGTCCAGCGGCTTGAAACCCTCGATGTAAAGGCCAAAAACCTCGACCTGGTCATCCTTGAGGATTGATTCGACGAAATCGACCAGAGCAAGATCCATCTGGTTGCCGGTAGAGACCGCGTAACGCGGCTCGACCCAGGGCATGTTCATCATGCGCGTGATCAGGAAGCCGCCGGACTGGCAGATCAGCGCCACTTCGGCGTTGTCGCGACTCTGGCTTGCATCCTGGGGAGGCAGCTTGGTTTCGGGAACAAACAGGGTGTTGTAGTTTCCGGGCACGGAACTGACGCCCAGGCAGTTTGGACCAACGAAAACCGGAACGAACTTTCCTGCGGCACGGGCCTCGCGAATCAGCGAGCGAATCTCACGGTCGGTCGCCTTCCCTTCCTCGGTCTCGCCCATTCCACCAGGAATAAGAACCATCGAAGCGGCCTTTCCACACTCCAGCGACTCCTTGATGATCGCCGGAACCTGCTTCGCTCCGACCGCGACGACTACCATGTCTGCAACCCAGGGAAGATCGGAAATCGTGGCGACCGCCTCAACACCGTCAACCGGCTCGCAGTCCGGCCTGACCACGCGAATCAGGCGGGAAGGGAAGCCCTTCTTCAGAAGATTGGCAAGGATGATTCGACCTACGTTGATGCCCTTGGAAGAGGCTCCCATGATGGCGACGGTCTTCGGGTGAAGCAATGTGTGCGTCTTTTCCAGATCGCAGACGCGCTCGACGACCAGTTCCGGACAGAAGCGCATGAAGGCGTCAACCGCGACAAGGCGGCCTTCCGACACGAAGAACGGATTGACCTCGAAATCCTTGACCAGCCAACCCGTCCCCGGCTGATTCGAAAAATTGACGGCCAGGTCGATGAAAAACTTAAAGACCTTCATCAATTCTTCGTCCGACACCTGCCTGGCACCTCCGCGGGTCAGCCCGGCCAGCTTCCGGTAAACAAAGGACTTCCGGAACTTGCAAAGCATCTGTTCCGGGGTCATGACAAGCGGGGACATCAGGACGACGCCCTGGCCGTCGCGAAAACGCGCGGCAAGTTCCTCTGCCTCCAGGCCGCCGAATCCGAATGCGAGAACAGGGCCGACGTCCGGTGAGAACCGCATCCCTGCAAAGAGCTGGGAAGAAATGTCGTGACCGACCGGAACCATCTCGGAAACCATCAATCCGCGCACGGTGGCGGCGAGTTCCGGCCCGCCGCGCTCGGTCACGGCCTGAATGATTCCGGTGCAGGCCTCTGATATGGCCTCGGGGGTGTTTTCGACGAACCTGACGCCGCCCATCTCGGTCTTATGGGTTATGGCGGGAGAAACAACCTTTACGACAACCCTGGAACCGGGAAGCCTGGGAGCCCCGGCGATGGCGGCAACCGCCATTGCATCCGGAGTGACCATGAAGTTGGCCGGAACCGGGACACCGCCCTCGGCAAGGAGGGAATAAAGCTCTGGTTCAAGAAGGGTATCCCTTCCCTCGGAACGGGCTTTCGCACACAAATCGGCGGCGCACTGCGTAATCGACATCGGAGTCTCCCTGGTTAACCTTCAGCAATCGACTGCACCGGGCTGCCACTTTCGGCAGTTTGCCCGCAGTTTCACGGCATAATAACGCCGTGTGTCATAAATTCAACCGCTGTTTCAGGCTTTTGACACGCTTTTTGTGCATTGCGGCAGGCGGCGCGTCAGACGGATTACAACCAGCGCAAACATGGACAGAAAAAGGATGGGCAGGATTGAAGTCCGACCAGATTCAGAGGCCGATGAACAACCTCTGGAACCGGAAACGGAAGCGTCCGAATCGTTCAGAACATCATTCGCCGAATCGACCGCGAGATCCGACGCCTGATCCATGTGAGCGGCGGTGTCGGCAGCATCGCGCACCAATTCCGGAATCTGCTCGGGATCGGGTTCGGAAGGTTCGGCGACCTTTGCATCGGCCATCGGCTGCTCGACTTCGTCCGCCGGCGCCAGGCCCCCGTCAAGAGCGGCCTGCACCGCGGCGGACACATCGACCAGGCCGCGGCCGTATTCATCATTGCGGCCTGCGGGATATGGCAGGGGACCAACCTTTGCGGCGGTATCGAGCAGGATGCGCCGGACATCGGATGCGGAAAGATCCCGCACCCCATCCAGAAGGTCGGCGGACCACACAAGCGCCGCAGCACCGGAAACGAAAGGAGCCGAGGAAGAAGTGCCGTTGAAATACTGCGTCACCAGGCCTGATGAATCCGATTCCGGCATGCCTGACTTCTTGACGTCGCCGATGCCGGCCGACACGTAATGCTGCCCATCACCCTTGTTGGCGCCATTGCCCCGCCCGGATGTCGAGCCTGACGTGTCCAGCGTCACTATCTGCGGCTCCAGCGCCGCGTACGCACCGCCAGGCGCGACCAGATCGAGTTCAGGCCCCCACTGGGAATACTCCTGTCTTTCACCTTCAGGATTGATGGCGCCGACCGCCAGCACCCCCGGAAGGGCCGCCAGATCATCAGGCGCGATGTTCAGGGCGAACGTGGTATCTGTTGATTCGTCGTACCCCATCTGATTGCCGGACGAAAAGACCACAAGGGCGCCCTGCCCGTCCGGCCCCCCGTTTTCCGCCGCATATCTGGCGGCCTCGAGGATCGGCACGAGATCGACCTTGGGCTTGTTGACGTTGTATATCCCCCACGAGTTGCTGATGACCCACGCACCGTCGTCGGCGGCCTGCCTCAGCGCGATGGCCGCGTTCGAAAGCTCGGCCACGTGCTCGTCGCCCGGAAGTCCGGTCAGGAACCTGTATCCGGCAAGGCTGCAACCGGGACAGAGCCCTGCAATGCCAATGTCGTTGTGGAGTGCGCCGATGATACCCGCGCAATGGGTTCCATGCGCGGCGGCCGCTCGATCCCCGGGCCAGGGCCCCTGCCGGGCTTCGATGTAGTTGTCCCCGGCGACGAACCTGTCGGCACCAAGATCCGGATGAAACGTATCAACGCCGGTGTCGATTATCGCGACAAGGACACGAGGATCCCCGGTGGTTCTTGACCATGCCTCGATGACCTTGACGTCATGAGAACTCCCGGACGGGTTGACCGGCCATTGGGCCGACCAGAATGGATCCGCCGGAGCCTCGTGCAAATCAATCGGCACGGAAAAATCGGGAACAGCCCAGCGTACCCCCTCGATGACGGCCAGCGCCCGGGAAGCCGCCAGCACCTGATCCGGCCCGGCGGCTCGGCACAACCAGGTGGTTCCGGCCCGATCAATGGGCCTGACCGGGGTAAGCCCCGCCCTGGCCAATACCGACGAAGGTACTCTTTCAACGGATGCATCAAACGCCACGAGCAGCCCGTCCCGCAGCAGGATTGGCCTGGCAGGCTCCCCTCCGTCGAACACGGCGACCCTGTCGCTCTCCGAGGGAAGGCGCTGGAGTGATATCGAACAGCCCCTTGAGTCAATGTAGGAGGGGCCGGCGCCCGGGGCCGGAAGTCCGACGGAAGCTGCCGGGACGAAGGCCAATAAAACTGCAATCGCTGCCACAATTCCGATTTTCACAGTATTTCCAAGGGTCTCAACCAGGACTCCCATTATCGTGGCAAACCACGCGGGTGGCAACATCGAAGCTGTTCCGAACGGCCTGGCTGACCGGATCGCGCAAATCGGTTATACTGTCGCGCCGGAAATGGCGCGAACGGACAGACCGGGATGGCAAAGGGTAACCGACAGGAAAAGGACGGCCGCAAGCTGGTCGCCCAGAACAGACGTGCCAGGCACGACTACGAACTGTTTGATAAGTTCGAGGCCGGCCTGGTTCTGCTGGGAAGCGAGGTCAAGTCCCTTCGGGATGGCAATGCCCAGCTTGTTGACGGATACGTGGAGATCCGCAACATGGAGGCATGGCTTGTCGGCATCAACATAGCCCAGTATTCGCACTCGTCATTTCTGAATCATGACCCCAGGCGTGACCGGAAACTGCTCTTGAACGCGAAGGAATTGAAGCGCCTGGACCAGAAGACAAGGGAAAAGGGATTCACCATAGTCCCGCTTGAGATTTACTTCCGGGACGGCCTGGCAAAGGTCGAGATCGCGCTTGCCAAAGGCAGGAAGGCGTACGACAAGCGGGACAAGATCGAGGCGAAGGACCTGGCCAGGGCAAGCCGGGGCCGCGACAGCGACTAGGGGGCCTTTTTGCCTGCGAAAGATTCAAGAGAGGTTTTCCCGGGGGGCGGAGGCAAGGTTCGGCTTGCCTTCAGGACCACCGGTTGCAAGGTCAATCAGTTCGACACGGAAGCCATTCTTGAAGCCGTCTCCGACATGCCGGTAATCATCTGCGATCCTGACGACCGACCGGATCTGGTGGTTGTAAATGCGTGCACCGTCACCATGAATGCGGACAGGGACGGAAGGGCCGCGGCCTTTCGGGCATTGCGGACCGGAGCCGGGGTAATCCTTGCGGGATGCATGGCGACAAGGCTTCAAGACCAGGGAACCGCTTCAACGATGCCGCCGGAAATCTCCATTATCGGCGGCACGGCCGACAGGTCGGCCCTTCTTTCCGGCATCAGGGAACGCGTCCGTGAGATTCTGGCCTCGGGACTGCCAGAACCGGGAAGGGATGCTGCCGGCGAGGCGATGCCGCCCGACGACGTTCATCCTGCAATCACTGCCGCCGCAACCAGAAAGGGCGTCAGGGCCAGGCCGCTGGTCAAGATCCAGGACGGCTGCGACTGCCGCTGCACTTACTGCATAGTTCCCCTGGTCAGGGGAGCGTCGACAAGCCGTTCGATTGACGACATCCTGAATCAAATCCGGAGGGCTGCGGACGCCGGTGCCGCGGAAATCGTCCTGACCGGTGTGGATCTGGCTGCCTGGGGAAGGAATTCCGACGGCAGGTACGGGCGACTGGATGAACTGCTCGTTCGGCTGACGGCCGCGGGAACGGGATCGCGCTTCAGGCTCTCATCGCTTGAGCCCCACGGCCTCAGCCGGGAACTGCTTGATTCGATGGCGGCCAGCCCCGACATCTGTCCGCACCTGCACATACCGATGCAGTCGGGTTCGGACGCGGTTCTTGCCAGGATGAACCGCCCGTACTCGGCAGGCCGGTTCGCCGAGCTGGTCATGGATGCGGCGGCGCGCGTTCCGGGACTGGTTCTTGGGATGGACGTGATTGCCGGCTTCCCCGGCGAGACGGACAGGGACTTCCTGCTGACACTTGAGATGGTTCAGGCACTGCCAACGACCTATCTTCATGTATTCCCGTACTCGCCACGTCCCGGGACGCCGGCGGCCGCCATGGACGATCAGGTACCTGACGGAACCCGGAAGGAACGGGCCCGCGCGCTGCGCCAGTTCGGAACGCGCGCGCGGTCGGCCCATGCCCTTGCCCTGACGGGAAGCACGGTGGAGGTCGTTGATATAAGGGTCGGCTCCGAAGGCGTCGAAGCACTTGCGGCCGACTACACAAGGGTCTTCGTCACGAACAGGCATCGCATTCTCGATGGAAGGACTTCGGTTCGAATCGTTTCCAGTCGCGGCGCGGTTGCCATTGGACGGCAGGAAGAATGAAGGAATCATCGAACAGAGTGGATATTTCCGAACTGGAAAGGAATGTCGGACACAAGTTCAACGATATCGATCTGATCTTGAAGGCCCTGACGCATTCGTCGTTCTGCAACGAAACCGAAGACGACGTTTCCGATAACGAAAGGCTCGAATTTCTGGGCGACGCAATCATTTCAACGGTCATCGCCGAGGCGGCGTTCAGGCTTTTCCCCGATGCCAGGGAGGGTGAACTGACACGCCTGAAATCGGTGGTCGTCGCGCAGCCGTCACTTGCCGCAACCGCGACCCGCCTGGAGATCGGCAGGTTCTTGCGCCTTGGTCACGGTGCCGCCGTCGCGGATCAGGCCGCCACGCATCCGTCCGTTCTGTGCGATGCCTTCGAGGCGGTAATCGGCGCGATATTCCTTGACGGCGGCTTCGAGAAGGCCAGGCAGGTCGTTCTGGGCCTTCTGGCCGGCGAGTTGGAGAAGGCCAGGCGCGAAGGGCGGCATATCGACCCCAAGACCGAACTTCAGATGCTTACTTATGGACTGGCCCACAAGCCTCCGGCATACTCCGTGGTCGAAACCGAGGGCCCTGCCCACGCGCCCGTATTCACGGTTCAAGTGACGCTTCCGGACGGAACCGGATACAGGGCAAGCGGCCGCAGCAGGAAGCAGGCGGAACAGGCGGCCGCCGGCATGGCGCTTGAAAATGTTCGCGAATCTCTTCGCGTGGTGGAGGTCGGACATGAAGATTCCAAGGATTGAAACTGACGAAATCGAGGCCACCCTTACAAAGATGTTCGGGGCCTTCATTGCCGGGGAGACATTTTCGGTGTCCGGCATGTTCGAGCCCGGCTTCCTGCACGTCGACCTGAAACTGCACAGGCGGGACGACACATTCTGCTACGCCATGCAATTCAGGTGCGCACTTGCCGAGAATCGTCTCGACCAGGGTGCGGCCCTGGACGTCACAGTCGATTTCGCAGGCTGGTACCTGGAACAGTACTTCGACAGCGGTCGCGAACTGCTTCTGCCGCTTGACTTCCAGCCCTACAACTTCGGGGATCACATCGTCTATGCCCGGGGCGATATCGATAACCCGAAGCTTACAAAGATGGCCGATGAAATCCTGAACCGAGGCGTGATCTGCGACTGAAGCGGCCAGACGGGAAAATCAACCGAATGAAATCACTGATCGGTGTACTTCCTGCGATCGGCAAGAAGAGCCGCTTCAAGCGCCTGCCTGACCGCAGGCTCCCGGAGGGCTATGATCCGCGCGGCGAGAACGGCGGCATTCTTCGCACCGTCGATGGCAACGGTGGCCACGGGGATTCCCGGCGGCATCTGAACGGTCGAAAGGAGGGCGTCAAATCCCTGGAGCTTCCCGGAAGCGACCGGCACGCCGATTACCGGCAGAAGCGACTGGGCCGCGACGGCCCCGGCAAGATGCGCCGCCATTCCGGCGCAGGCGACAAGAACCTGGATGCCACGGCCTTCCGCCGCGGCGCAGTAAGCACTTACAAGGTCAGGCGTGCGGTGGGCGGATGCCACCTTGATTTCGCCTCTGATTCCAAGCGATTCCAGAGTTTTGACAATCGCTTCAGCAATTTCTTTGTCACTGGGGCTGCCTACAAGAACTCCAACCTTGACGTCTTCCATTAAACCCCTCCGGTTGCCGCGGGTCAGGGATGACCGCCCGCCTTCCTGAATGATGCCAACGCCTTGTCATAGGCGATGAAAGCCTTGACGACCGACTTCTGCAGGAAATCGGACTTCGCTTCCTCTTCTGCGAGGTAGTCGCCGGCGTAAAAATCGGACACCACGGTCCAGGCCTTCGAAAGCGCCGACGCAGACATCCTGAACTTCTCGGGAAGCGATGCATCCGCCGCCAGTGCTTCGGACGCGCCGGCTGCAAGCCTGCCTGAAACCTTCAATGAATACTTGAACACCGGCCCGACTTCCTTCCTTGGCTTGACTATCCATTCGTCCATGTCGGACTTCACGCGGCCGAGGGCGCCAAGGGCACGATCCATCATCGCCTGCCCGCTTACGTCGCGAACCAGCATGTCATCATCAAGAGCCAGCACCGCCGCCCCTTCATTCGCGACCGCCTCGACCTCGGCGCCCAGGCGATCCCTGAGTCCCGCTATCATCTGCTTGAACGGAACCCGGTCCTTGACGCCGACCTTGCGGCAGCGAAGCGCCAGGTGGGTATAGAGATCGGTGACCATTGCCATCCGGCCGAACAGCGAATCCAGTTCAGGTCCCTTCAGGAGATTTTCCTTCGAAAGGGCCTCGAAATCAAAAACCAGCTTGTCGCAGTCGTCCTCCATGGACGGCACGTCAACCGGAAGTTCCCACTTATCCAGCTTCGCCGGGTCAACCTTCGCAAACCACCGCTTCTGGCAGGTCGAAGCCAGTTTCAACCAACCGTCGATGCCTTCGCGAAGGGCGGCATGCCTGGAAGGAGGAGGCGCGGGCGGCTGCTTGGCCACCTGTTCAACGGCGGTGGACTGGACTGGAGCCGCCTCGCCGCCGGCCGCAGCCGGATTCGGTGGCGGGGTTCTTCCCGAACAGCCGGCCAGCACTATCGCAACAAGCATAATAAGAGACGATGCGAATCTCATGAAGTTGAACCTCCGTCGAATCACCTGCAAATCGATACCCCAACCCTGGGTTCGTTATTGCGCGGGTACTTGCAGACCTCGTTGTCGCAGTTGATGAATACCGGTTCAATCAGGGTGGTGAAGGCCTCGTACGAAACCTTTTCATCCACCAGCAGCATGGACTCGGCGGAAAGAAGCGCCTTGACGGCGGCTGCCTGATCCGCATCCACGAGATCGACCACGGATCCGTCCTTCATGACGCCTGTCTTGATTCCGGAAGTCCCCAGATACACGACGGGACCCACCTTCGACGGGAAGGCCTGATCATCGATCGACTGGCCCAGCCCACGGCATGCGAGCTTGCCGACGCCAGCGACGTCCAGCTTCGCCGGCAGTTCGGGAACTTCCCTGAACTGCAGGTTGCCGACCTTCGTCAGCTTGGCCACCGCATCGCTGCGATTGCGGCCCGCGAACTGAACGTACCTGGCGGTCGTTCCCCTGATAGCCTCGACAATCCTGGCGGAAACGGCCATCGGGGCGGCCCTGTCCATCTTCAGCAGCGCGACCTCCATGTTCTCCGGGCCCCTCTCCTCTGAAAGCTTCTCGACCTCTGGCACAAGAGCCTTGGCAAAAGCCTTCCATTCGGACTCCGAAACGGCCCAGTCCTTTCCGAACTTCAAATAATCCCTGCCCTCGTAATCGACGGACTGGCCATCGACCGTAAATAGAAGCTGTGATGTGTAGGGGTTACGCGACTTCATCGTCGGAACCACAAGGGTTTCCGGGAAATCCTTCCATGCGGCGAGTCTTGCATCGACATCTGCAAGGTACTGTTCAAAAATCCGGTTGAGCTCGACGCCGGGGTGTTCCTCAAGGTACGCCTTCACAATACGGCGCGCTTCCGTCAGGTACGGCTTCTCGAGCGCGAAATGCAGATCCTCGAATGGCACCGACATGCAGTAGTCCTTCAACTTCGCCTCGCAAAGCCGTGCGATGTACTCCCCGACGGATTCCTTTTCTTCCCGCGGGAACTCGAACGCGACCTGCCAGTGCCGGAAGAAGTAGATCGCCCGGTCGTCACCTTCCATGTCCTGAGCGCCGTAGAACGCCTCGACATGAACGAATGTGTGGTCGAAGTCGGCCAGCAATCCGGCCAGCGGGTCGCTTGACGTACGCTTCAGTTCCTTCCAGGCGACCATGTAGTCCTTGAACATGACCTCCTTCTTCCAGAACTTCTCCATCACGTCGAAAAACTTCGGGATGGCCTCGAATTCAGATGCAACCGCAAGGAACCGGGCCTTGACCACGGCGGCATCAACCTGTCTTCTCCAGTCGAAGTTGAAAGTATCGGCGCGCCACTTGACCAGCGGGCTCTGAACCTTCGGATACTTTTTTATATCGGCCGGGAGTGTCCTGGTCATCTCATCAAGCCACCCCTGAAGGACGACGGCCAGTTCCGCCTGAACTTCCTTCTTTCTGGCCTCGAAGGCCTCCTTCTGTCTGGCCGCCATCTCTTCCTTGTTGACGCATCCGCCCACAGCAACTGCGCCGGCGACCGCCAGCAGCACCAGGAACCTTCCCATTTGAACCCCCGGAAATACCATTGAGTTGTCCAGACGCGCCCGAATCGATCGAGCCTAACCCGGCCGAGACGCGTTGAAAGCGGATTATAGATTGAAAACCACAATGTTACAGATGAAAAATGGGCGCCCGCATCATTCGATGCATTCGATGTCGTCGGGCGGGCAGTCAAACCTTACGTGAAGATGATTTCGATGTTCTCTGTCCGCCGAAATCACGGGCGACGATCCGCCGGAAAAAAACCTCATGTAAGAAGAAAGCTCCGGACGGGACTTAACAAACGACTTCAGCGCGGACAGGGCCGGCCAGTTCAGGAAGATGAACCTGACATTGCCCCGATCCAGGAAACATTTGACGATCCACCACTGCTTTTCCGCGTCCAGGTTACCGTACCTGGCGTTGCGGTTGAAATAGCCTCCGGACTGCGGCGGATTAGTGATATAGCCAAGATCGACGTCCCGGCCGCTGCGATGTGACAGGTGGCGCCCGAGTCTTCCACCGCCCTGCCGCGAAAGATCCCCCAGCGTCACGTCCGGCGCTCCGGGAAAACGTGTTTTGAAACGACAAAGACAATCCGAAACGGCGGCAACGGTCTCGGGCGTGCCCCACGTGGTGGTTCGCAGCGGTGACTTGACCCAGCCGCAGCCACGACTGTCGCCGTCCGCGTCCATATTCACGCCGGCCCTCAGGCGGCCGCGGGATGGACTTCCCACGGAGGCCGGTCGCAGATCCTTGCAGAACACAAGCAACTGTCCCTTTTGAAGCCTTTCCCTGACCGACATCCTGTTCCAGTCGGCCAGCATGTCGGGCTTCACCATCAGGCGGCGGGCAATATCCGTGGGATCGCGTTCACCGGCCCTGACCTCGGCCAGCATGTACTTCCACCCGGAAGGGCAGGGGTTGTCCGGGATGGTCATCACCGTGGAGGCGATGGTCAGTGCGACAAGCAGCGAAGTCAATATTCAAGCATCCAGGGTTGACGTCAAATCAACGGCTTCAACCGGTTCCGCCAAAGTGACGGACGGAAAACACATTTTCAGGCAATCTTCTTCCGGGGTCAAAACTTTTGTCAGGGGACGGGGCTGACCGAAGGTTCCGCGGTAACTCCAGGCGGGGGCGGATCCCCAAGCAGGACGTGTATCGCGGGGTTTTCCCCAGGCACGACGCGGACGGTGAAATTCCTCCTGGATCCGCTCTTTCCGGTCACCACCACTTCATGCACTCCGACCTTCAGGTCAAGCGAGCTGACCGGAAGCCTGACCCGATCCCACCCATCAATCAGCGCGACGGCAGGCTCGGACGCCGTTATTGCCAGAATCCCGGTGCGATCGGCGGGCTGGAAGACATCCCGCAGGGCCAGCGGCTCCACAAGACCGGTAACGGTCGCGCGAACCACGGAAAGAAGCCTTGTCAGCCCGGGGTCGCCCAGAAGTTCCCGCCTGGTCGCTCGAAACCTTCTCATGTCGCGGCCGGAAGCGCTCCAGAATTCATATGCGGCATCGTCGTCAGGCGATCCCGGCGCCGTTTCGACCGTGCCCCGGTCACGCACCGGCGGCCGCATTATCCAGGCCCCGGCATCAGAAAGGATCCCGAGGACGCGCCTTGCATCCGAACCGTCAAGGATGACGACGCGCTCATGCGTCATCACCCGGCACAGCGTGTCCTTGGTCATCGTCACGACCAGGGTGCGACCGCGCACGGTCACGTCATAATAGACCGAAATATAGGGGGTAACCCCGCCTTCGCGTGTAATCCGGACGAAGCTCCCATCGGCCGGCCAGGACGATTCTGGTTCCGCCGCCTCCAACGGAACCGCGATCACAATGCCCAGCAGCCACGCCAGGACCATTTGGGTTATAATCGCTCGCGGCATGGGAAGAATACCCTTAATCACATTGCTGATCGTGTTTCCGGCCATCGGGCTCGGTGCAACGAATATAGCACCATCGCAGCCCCCAGTGGAATGCCGTGCCATCGCCCGGCCTTCTCGACACGATCTCGAGCCCTGGCTGGGCGGCTCTGCATATTCCACGGCTGCGAGGCTCTTTCTTCGCAACGCCGACAGGCGGGCGACAGAGGCATTTCGCCTGGCGTGGAACAAAGTCAGGCAGGAACTTGCCGCCTCGTTCGGCACGAAACGCTGCGACTACGATTCCGTGAACGCGGTTCTCGATCGGCGCGTTTTCAAGGCTCCCCCCGACGCGGTTCCCGCCCTCGAGGAATTTGGCATGCCACTGCCGATCGCGCTTGCGGCCTCATCTTCAGCCTGCATGGTCGGTGACATTGAACTGGCGCTGTCCTGGCTTGCGTCGGCGGCCGACTCCGGAGAAGGCCCCGCGCTCGCGGCGTATATCGTGCTTCTTTCTGCAAGCTCGCCCGATTCCGCACTGGCGCTTGTAACGCCGACCGACGGCATGCCGGCCGAAGTGGCGGCGGCCGGATGTCTTGCATCGATGAGGGTCGGGATCCGTAATGAAAACCTTTGCGCGGCGACGAACAGACACGCGGACAACCGCCAGGCAGCCGCCATCCAGGAAATCATCGCAATGGAGGCCGACCAGGCGGTCGGGAAAACTGTGCAGTGAAACCGGTTTATCCAACGGGCCAGGAAAGGGATCGATTCAAGGACGACTGCCTGGCCTTCAAACTGGCCTGGAAGTGCGACCGCTGCGTCCACATCGTTCCGACAACGGGCCGCTGCGGCCTTGAATACCCAAACACCGAACTGCAGCAGGCCGAATCGTTCGAGACACCCAGGGGTACATACGTCTTCTGCAAACACTTTGAACTTGAGTAGGAAAAATGAAAGATGCGACCAGAATCCTGGTGACCGGGGCCGGCGGACCGGGAACCGTCAACCTTACGCGAAGCCTCCTGATGGCACCCGATCCTGTCTTCCTGCTCGGCACCGACGCAAGCCCCTATTACATCCACCTGGCACTGACACATGAAAAGGCGCTGGTTCCAAGGTGCGACGACGGTGATGCCTACATCGAGACAATCTCCGCACTGTGCCGGAAGCACTCGATTGACCTTGTGATACCGAATTCCAGCGTGGAAATGATGGCCCTGACCAGGAATTCGGACGCGATTCCGGCGAGGATGAAGGTTCCGTCGCTGCAGGCTCAGGAGACTTCGGCATCGAAATGGCTTACCTGGTCGCGATGGCGCGACGACGACATACCGGTTCCGGCAACGATGCTGATTAACGACGCGGACGATGTCGAGACGGCCTTTCGCATCCTCCCAGGCGTTCCAATCTGGTTTCGAGGCGCCGGTATTCCGGGACGCGGAATCGGGGGTGCGGCACTCCCGTGCAGGTCGGTCGCGGAAGCGACCGGCTGGATACAGTTCTATTCAGGCTGGGGCGGATTCATCGCTTCAGAATTTCTTCCGGGAGACAACCTGACCTGGCTGGGGATCTTTGATCGCGGCACCCTTGTTGCAAGTCAGGGACGACAGCGTGACGCATACGTGATCCCTCACGTCAGTCCAAGCGGAATAACCGGGGCTCCGGCCATCTGCCACACAATCAGCAGGGACGACATCAACGAGCTTGGCCCGCGATGCGTCCTTTCCATCGACCCCGGATTCGACGGCGTGGCCTTCGTCGATTTCAAGTGCGATGCCGATGGAAATCCGCGGCCCACTGAGATCAACGCCGGCCGGTTCGGGACAACAAACCATTTCTACACTGCCGCCGGGTTCAATTTTCCGTGGCTGATGGCACTTATCGCTCTTGGACGCGACTGGCCGGAACCGAGCGGGCGCTTCAACGTGTTGAAGAACGATCTTTACTGGGTCAGGACTCTCGATGCGGGCCCGGCACTCCTTTGCAGGACCAGGGATGGCCTTGTTCCCTACGTACCGGATTCGATCTTTCCACCGGCTACTCCTCGCTAGGCTCGCCAGGTTCCTGCAGCCGGATTCGCGGCCTGGCCCTCATCTCGCCCTGCGTCCGGATACTCTCGCTCCGGTCAATGAAGGCGGTTCCGCCAACCCGCGCGGTCACATCGACATCGGTGTCCGGCGGCCCCGGCCTCCTGGCCGTCGGGCCGTCCGGCGGCGGCGTGAACTCAACCGCGGGCTGCTGTTCCGTCGGCGCCGCAGGTTCCGGCGCCTGAACCGGTTCGGCCGGTGCATCGTTCCCGGTCTGGCCGCCGGCTGCCCCCGCGGATTCATCGGTCGCAGCCGGCCGCTGTCGCGTGGTCACCGGCTTGCGGCGCGAAGCCTTCTGGCGAACCGGCTTCTCCTCGTCATCTTCGGCCGACTTCGATGGGGCCTTGAAGTCCCCGCCGCGCACGGAAGGCCTTCGCGGCAGGCAGTTCGGCCTGTCGAGAGTGCCGGTGCACATCAGGCCGTAGAATTCCCCGGACTTGGCGCTCTTCCATCGCGGATCGAGATCAAGCAGCGTCTTGAGGAACTTGTTCGGGGTATCGGTCGAGTCCTTGTTTGTCTTGGAAAAGAAGGCTTCCTCGATCGCGAAAGCCATTTCCAGCGTCAACTGCGCTTTCGAAAGAGGACGCCCGGAGGCCAGCCTGATCAGGGAATTCCCCTCGACCATGGCCTTGATGTCCTTACCGTCAACCTTCAACGTCTCGAAATAGATGACCCGACCTTCGCCACCCGTCTGCGATCGCCCCTTGGATGACTTCAATGCGGCGATATTCGACCTCTTGTCGATGATCAGCGACGCCTCGAAGGTGCCCAGGGCAATGTCGGTCAGGCCGATTGCGCCTGCCTGCTTCGTGTTGAGCACAGGCTTCAGCGCCGTCACCTTTTCGGCCTTCAGCTCAAAGGCACCCTCGCTTCCGGCAATGCCGCCCGCGCGATCCCACTGGATCCGTCCCTTGCCCGATCGAATGACCCCCGACAGTGGAAACGGGCCTGCCGGAAATCCCCTTGGAATGGGAAAATCGACAATCTCCTCGATTTCCACATCGATGGAGTCGGCCAGCACCTTGATGCGCGCAGGCCCGACGTGACCACCTTCATCAAGCACTGTCAGCTTGAAGGACGGTTTTCCAAGCAGCAGTGAAAAGAGGCTTACATCAAGATCCATCCGGTCTATCTCAAGCTTCCTGGGCTGCTCCAGCCTGGTTCCATCGGCCGCTTCGGACACCAGTGGCGACAGTTCGGCCCGGATTCCCTCAATCGTCACCCCGCCAAAGCCGGAAGCGTCAAAATCCGCAATTGACAGAACGATTCCGGCATCAGCCGCCTTTGCCTCGATCAGGGACTTGATGCGCTCCTCGGGAAGCGTGTACCCGATCGAAATTACGAACGAAACCAGCGCGAAAACGGCCACGCCGCCAATCTTCAGGCCCTTGATTACGCCTGGGTTCTTTGTCCATTCCATCGCCATGGGAATCTCCGGTATGAAACCAGTCACTCGTCCCGACCGGCGGCTTCGCGATACCTGAAGGTCGCGATTACCACCGACGCGGTGACGCGGTTCCTGTCGTTAAAAGTCCTTTTCATGTCAATCTTCGTCACGAAAAGCAGGGCCTCGGACTTCTCTATTGCATCCAGGAACCTCATCAGATCGTTCTGCGGAACTTCCTTGAACTTCAATTCCTGCTCTTCCATCACATACGAGGAAGTCACCTTCTTCTTTGACTTGGCTGCCTTCTTCGACTTCGTCAACTCAACCGGAGTCTCGACGGTCTTGCCTTCAAAGCTGACGATGTCCGACATCCTGGTTCCAAGGGCGCCGGGAATCTCCGCGGACAGTTCAATGTCCTTCAGGATTTCATTCGCCATCACCCTGACCGACTCCGTATTGTTCTTGACCGCCGCTTCCAGATCCCTTTTCCTGGCCTGCTTCTCGAGATACTGCGGAGCCATGTTTCGAAGCTCGGCAAGAACCTTGCGATCTCCCTCGATGTCTTCCCGTATCCCGGAAAAAACGGTCGAAACGCCGAACCACGCCCCGCCGACCAGAAGAAGCAGGGCGGCCAGGGCCAGCAGGCCGAAAAGCCGTCTCTCCCTCTCGGAAAGACGACCGGTCATGGCATCAAACGACTCCGAAATCTTCATTCACGTCCTCCAGCCGGAATCTCCGGCAGACCAGACATCACTCGCCATCGACCTGGGCCGCAGAATCGGCCTGTACAGGCGGGGACGCAGGCGCGGCCCCCGGTGTCGCAGCCGCCCCGGTCGCCGGAGCCCCCTTGCGGGCATCCTTTCCTACGCAGTCAACGTTCATCCTGACGCGGAACTTCTGCCAGCCCTGATGACGCTGGAACTGAACACGCTCGGTGCTTTCCGTGACGATCTCGTGAAAGCATGCATCGCCCCGAAGGCGTGCTATCAACTCGTCAACCTTCTCGATGGACTCAGCCTCACCCTTGATCATGGCCTGCTTCGGCCCGATCTCTATCTGCTCAAGCTCCATCGAGTGGCCGGGATCAACCTCCGCGGAATCTTCCTCGACCGACTCGCCCCCGCTTCCGGCAGTGTCCTCAACGGAACCGTCATCCTGGGAGCCGGTCCCCTGGGCTGGTACGGAATGAACGCCGGCAGGACCGGCAGCAAGCACGGCCCTGGTTATCTTCTCAAGGGTCCCCGCACCGGTCCAGGCGGGAAACAGGGCCAGTTCCTCGCGCGAGCCGGCACGAACCTCGGCAAGCGCCCCCTCGAAATCATCCACCTGCCGTTCCAGAATGGTTGACGACAGCACCACAAGTTGCTTCTCAATGGCAGCCCTGTCGCCCACCAGGCCGATGTACCTGGTTGCCGTCCATCCGGCCCCCAGCAGCAGGAACACCCCCAGCGCCACGGAAAAGAACATGGCCTTCTCGCGAAGCAGCCCGGCGGCCCCACCCGAGCCGAACTGACCGGTTCGCAGGTTCAAAGCGGCCGGCCCGCTTCCGTCAGCGACCCCGATTGCAAGCGCGACGGTGCGCGACATGGCCGTTCCGGAACAATCGCAATCTGCGGCCCCGGGGATTCCCAGCGCCAATGGATCAAGTTTGTCGCACTGGATTCCGATCGACTCCGAAAGAACACGGGCAACAACGTCCGCGTGATCGCCGCACGCAAAAACGCTGTCAAGCGGCGTTCCGGCCTCGGACGCGGCGGCAACGCACAGGAGAACTTCCCGCATGAACGCGCCGCTGAGATCGCCGCCGCTGACGATTCCGCCCTGAAGCCTTATCGCGCGACACAGCCTTACGGAATCGCCACTGGCGACCATGAACTCGACCAGGTTCCCATCGACGGACACAATCATCCGGTTGGCGGGTTCGCCGTTCGCGATAAATGGAAGGTATGCCGCAAGCTCGAGCGATTCCATGGCAACATGTTTCGGATCGATTCCCTGAAAGCGCCAGCCGTCAAGCCACGAAGCGAACGCCTGTGCCTGGACGCCAACCGCGATAATGTCGTTTCCGTCCTTGCCCGCCCGCTCGAAATTGACATGAAGCTCGGTATCAAGACCTGTGGGAAGCGTGCCGCCCAATTCGACCGGCAGGACTTCCGAAATCCTGGCCCTGTCCCTGAAAGGAAAGGACAGCCTCCTTATGAAGCCGGCATCGCCGGGATAGGCGACGACAACCGAATCAGACGGACTCAGCGGCGGCACCAGGGCGCGATTCAGAGCCTCGCCCACGGTGAGAAGCCCGTCGGAGGCATCGACCGCGCCAGCTTCGTCAACTTCGTCGCCCGGCTGCGCCAGATCGATCTCCAGCACGGTTCTCAACTCGAACCTGCGAAGCCTCGTCTCCACGACGGCCGCCCTAAGAATCGTTCCCGACCTTGTCAGACCGATTACTCTGTGACCCATGCTTATCTTCCTTCCGTTCCCGCCTCTCCGGCGGAATCGACGCCATCGACCTGCCCCATGTCGCGTTTTCCCGAGGCATCGAACCCGCGCTCCTTCCACGAAAGCCATCTGGTCGATCCGGTATCGATGACGGCAGACATCTCGTGCCCGGACTCATCGACCCACCCTCGCGACACCACCCTGAGAACGGTGCTCTTCGTACCGGCCGACGCCCTCAACGTTTCAGGATTGACAACCACAAGCTGGTTCAGGGGCTCCGGCAACCTCGTCCAGAAATTGACGAACTGCGAAGCCGACATGAACGGGGGCATGTTCAACTGCTGCTTTATCTGCCTGCACGTCTCGAACAGGTACATGGCCTGATCCATGACCGATCCAGGCGACATGTAGTTGTACCCGCAGACCGCCAGCTTGTCGGTGACCAGGTTGTCGCACACGACTGCCTTGATCAGCCAGGGATCGGCGTCGTTCACGTTGATCTTCGAAGTGTTATAGACCGTCAGCATGCGGCTGAAACGACAGAATATGCTGTCCGTCACGCCTTCAATCATCAGCAGTTCATCCAGCGAATCCATCCTGGCGTTACGGGACGTGTAACCCCATTTCGAATAGTTCATGTTCTCGCTGCCGCCTACCGTTGAAAGCAGGTTGCCGTTCGAATCGATGTCGGACCTGGAATCGTCGGGATCCGCCCAGTCGATAATGTTCAGGATAACCTCGGCGGCCTTCCTGTCCATTCCAGTCATCGGCTCCTCGTCGATCTGGCCCGCCAGGATCGGGTAAAGCTTGGAGAAAATCTCCCGCTTGTCCTTGTCCGAACTTCCCGAGTTGACGTTGATGCGGGAATCCTCGGGCACAATCTCCAGTTCAAAGCCGCCGGCCCCGACGCCGATTCCCCGCACTCCGGAAAGATCCATCAGCTTGAAACCAAGAAACTCAAGCGACGATGACGTGAAGACATCGACGAACTTGGGCGCGAACCGCCACAACTCCAGACCGGCAGCCCTTCCTGAAAGGCCGAAACTGGAAAGGGCCTGATCAACCATCTTCTGCGAAGTGATTACCAGTCTGCCTATCTCCATCCCGGATCTCGCGTGAAAATAAGCCTGAACCCGCCTCTGCTGGTTCATCGCCGTCCTGATGTCAACCCTCGAGCGGTATGTGAACTCCGATGAAAACGCGGCAAGGATGGTGATGCCGGTCAGAACGACTATCAGCGCCACGCCCCTGTTGTTTGACCGCCGGCCCATCGGCATTAACTCCTAGAAGTTCAACGGCGCCCGGATATGCACCGGAACCTGCGTCTCAAACGGATACTCGTTGCCGTCATAATCGGCCAGGACGAGTCTCACATACACCCTGGACGGAAGCATGTACTCCTCAAGCATCTTCTCCTGGGCCTGCTTCATGAACTTCGCGCCGACCGGGGCAACCGCCTCGGAAAGGCCGCCGGCAAGCCCCGCCTGCCTTGCATCCTTCATGTCGACCTTCCACTCATCGACCCAGTCCTCTTCCTTGTCGTCCCAGTAGGAAAGCTTGAAGTCCCGCACGCCAACCGCAATCACTTCCTCGACGCCGCCCTTCTCGGGATCCTCGTCAAGAATCGCCTTCTCGCGCCTGAAGACCACATCTTCACCATCCATGGTTCCGACCCGGTACTCCACCACTGCCTGATCCGACTCCCTGGTTCCGCGCTGCCGCCTCTCGTGCGAAAAGGTCGTCAGGAGGATCGAATCCTCGCGCCCGACGAACAGAGTGTTCGAGGCCGGCTGCTCGATGTTGACGTGGTTGGACACGAAAGCCATCGATATGTCGGCCTTGATGTGGGACAACAGAACCTGGGCGCAATGGTTCAGATCCTCCACGCGGGTAATCTCCTCCCTCGCCCTCATCGTTATGGATATCGACTGATACATCAGCAACGACACCACGACCAGCAGACCGACCGCAATCATGACTTCAAGGAGCGTGAAACCGGCTCGGGCGTGCCTCGTCCTCTCGACTTCCGGGGTCATTTGAGGCCTCCCGCGGCGCCAGCCGTGCCGGTCAACGTCTGCAGCAGGTTGCCGACACCGCCACCTGTTCCGCCGGAGCCACCAGCAGACGGCGCGGAACTCTGGACGGAACCCTGGATCTCCTCGGCAGCCTCGCGCGCCATTTCCTGATCGCGCGCCTGCCGGATCAATTCCTCAGGCAGCGACACGATAAAAGTTTCAATGGTGAAATCACGTTGTCCGCGGGGACCGTCCCGCCATGAAAGCGTAACGGTGAGTTTCCGTGTCCTCTGGGCGACCTGGTCGATGATCTGGGGCATGTAGGACGACAACATCGTTATTCCCATCATCAACTGGCTCAGGTTGATATCGCAAAGCGACATGATTTCGCCGCCCATCGGACCGAACAGTGGTGCCAGCGCCGCCATGCGTCCGACATCCATGCCGGAAATCCCGGCCGCGGCGCCTTCCTCGCCGCCGGCGAGACTGCCCATGCTGCCGGTGAACGCCTCCATCCCGACATTCATCAGTTCCTGCATCTGGGAAGGCTCGAGATCCATGGCCAGAAGATCATAGGAGCACTCGAACACGTCCGAGAATTCATTGGGAAGCTCACAGCCACGGCCCTCGAGGTCATTCGAGGGAAACCCCTCCTTGACGTAATAGGCCTGGATGTCGTTGACGACGCTTTCCATCAGGAAGGATGCGGTGGTCATCCGCGTGACCCGCGAAATCTGGGTCATCGCCGCCGAATTCGCATACGAGATGACCCCGATTCCCATTGCAAGTATGGTCATCGCGACCATGACTTCCAGCAGGGTGAAGCCTCGGACGCCGGTCGCGCGACCGCGCCGGGTCGAAATAATCACATCGATGGCATGCCGGAATCCCGTCACAGCCCCACCCTTCATCCCTTCCTGAATACTTCCCTGGAGTCGAGTTCTTCCTTGTGAATCACCCCTGTTCCACGCAGGGGAACCGTTTCAATCGTATAGACGTCCTCCCCAAGCTGCAGGTAGATATAGGCCCTCTCCACATAGCCGCTGGGAAAGAAATATATCTCGGCCAGCCCTTCCTCGACCGGTTCGTCCCCGTGGCCGGTAGCCACGGCCTTGAACTGTATTCCAGAAGGCAGGTCGCTCTTCTTCAGGAGTTCGTCGCGGACGCGCTGCCGCTGCCGCCTCAACTCCCGGGCGGCCTCCCTGGCTTCGTCCGACTTTTCCACGCGCGCGGAAGCCGGCTGCGAAGGGCCCTTCTGGTTGATGGACGCGACGCCTTCCGCGACCGCCGCCGCCAGGGTTCCGCCGCTGCCGCCGCCGTCTTCACCCGAACCTGCCGCGATTGCGGCCATGTCCCACATCCGTGTCGCCATCGAACCGCCATCAAAGGGATTTGACCCAGACCGGAGTCCCGGCCTGTCCTCATCACCGTCCTCGGCGTCCTCCTCGTCCTCTCCCGGGAGGACGGCGGTGGTGGAACATGTCTCGCTGGTATCAACCCTTTCGGCCCACCACGAGCCGGAGGCAATATCGATTACAAGGCGGTACGTTCCGTTGTTGAGGACGGCGGTGTCATAGGTATATCTGATTGCCGCCGACATTCTCGACGCGGCCGCGCTGATGTCGGCACGACGGACGGCCCGCACCGTCACCGTGCCTGCAACGGCCATGAGCATGACGACGGCGGTTACCGCCATCAATTCCAGGACGGTGAAACCCTTTTGACAAGGCGCCTTCATGTGCCGGCAATCCTCTGGCGGGCGGACGGACATCACTTTTCATAATTGCAGATGTCGTCGTCCGTGCCTGCCCGCTTGTCCGGACCGTTCGAGCACAGGTCGTACTCACGGTCGCTGTCCGACGAGGGATACGCGTACGTAAACAGCGTGCCCCACGGATCCTTCAACTGCTTGGCCTTCAGGAGCGCGCCCCCGCCCTTGGTCAGTTCCTCCAGGGAATTGGGGGTGTCCGCGTCCAGGGAGTAAGTCGTCAACGCGTTTTCGATCGTGTTCAACTGCGCCGCCGCGGCCTTGATCCTGGCCTTGTTCAACTGGGGAACGACACCCACGCCGACCGCGGTCATGACGATGCCGATAATCGCGATGACAACCATGATTTCGATCAGGGTCATGCCGCGCGCGGCAGTGACGCGACACACACGATGCATCAGAAGGGATCTGGCATTCATTCCAATTCTCCTGCTTGAACGGACCGCTGGAACGGTGTCAGCGGCCCGGAAAACTACCCGACGGAAATCAGTTCGTTCATCTGCAGCATCGGCATCAGCAATGCGGCAATCAGGAAAGCCACCATCAGTGCCATCCCGACGATCATCACGGGCTCCAGGATTGCCGTGAGCGTCGAAACCTTCGCATCGACTTCGGCGTCATAAGAATCGGCGACGTTCTTCAGCATTGCCTCGAGCTGGCCCGTCTTTTCCCCGATGGTGATCATGTGGGTCATCATAGGGGGAAACTGACCGCTGGCCTTGAGGGGGCTCGCCAGGCTGTCTCCCTCCCTGACCGCGACACGCGCGTCGTCGATGACCCTTGCCATGATTTCGTTATTCACAATCGTCCTGACGATCTCAAGCGAAGTAAGGACCGGAACCCCGGAAGAAAGCAGGGTTGAAAGGGTACGGCCGAACCTTGCCACCGCAACCAGCCGGTTCAGCCGCCCGAAGACCGGAACCCGGAGCATGAAACGATCCCACTTAAGGCGGCCGGCCTCGGTCCTGAAGTACCTTCGAAGCGCATAAACCGTGCCGAATATGGCCGGAATAAGTACAAACCAGGTTGCTCGAAGCAGGTCGCTGGCGCCTTTAAGAAGCCTTGTGGCAAGTGGCAGGTCACCGCCCATATCGGCGTACATCTCGGTCATCTTCGGTACGACGAAGGCCATCATCAGGGATACTATGAGGATGCCGACGCACGTCATTATGATCGGATAGACCATCGCCGACGTTATCTTGGACTTAAGCCTCACGCTCGACTCGAGAAAGTCGGCCAGCCGCTCAAGAACCATGTCAAGCGTGCCGGAGGCCTCGCCGACCCTGACCATGTTGATGTACAGATCAGGAAAGACGTTCCTGTGGTCGCTCAGTCCGTCGGCCAGGGACGCGCCCTCGCGCACCCTTTCGCGAATCTGGCCCAGCATCGTCTTTAATTTCCGGCTTTCCTGCTGATCGACAAGGGCGGCCAGGGACTCGACCATGGGAACCCCGGCCTTCAGCAACGTGGCGAACTGGCGGGTCATCACGGCGACGTCGGCCGACTTCACCCGATCGAAAAACCTTGAAAAATCGACTTCCTTCGAAAGCACCGAACCGGACTGGGGCTTTCCGGCCCTGGGGGATTTTCCGCCGGACTCCGTGACTCTGGTGACGTATATGCCTTCGCGCTTCAGCTTCGACGTAAGTTCGGCAACACCGTCGGCTTCGGACACTCCCGTGACCTGCTTTCCCTTCGCCGATATTCCCCTGTATTCGAAAAGCGGCATCTACGGCTCCCCGGGCGAACCCGGCTCATTCATCGTCGCCCTGCGTGACCCGCATCACTTCCTCGGCCGTCGTGATGCCCCGCCTGACCTTGTCAACGCCGTCCTGGCGCAGGGTTCTCATGCCCAGTGACATCGCCATACGCTTGATTTCCGAGGCGTCGGCGCTCTTCATGACCAGTTCCCTGACCTGGTCTTCGACCTTCAGGATCTCGTAAATCGCGTTTCGTCCGCTGTATCCCGTCATCGAACAGGCCGGACATCCGACAGCCCTGTAGAATGTGTCCTCCGGCCGGATCCGGTCGATCCCAAGGGTTTCAAGCTCGCCGCGGGAAGGTTCGTACCGTTCGCGGCACTCGCGACACACCACCCTGACAAGGCGCTGGGCCACCGTGGCCAGCACGGAACTTGCAATCAGGAACGGCTCGATCCCCATATCGACCAGGCGGGTGAACGCCGACGATGCGTCATTTGTGTGAAGCGTTGAAAAGACCAGGTGACCTGTAAGAGACGCCTGAACGGCGATTTCCGCGGTTTCACGGTCGCGAATTTCGCCGATCAGGATGACGTCCGGATCCTGGCGCAGGAACGCGCGAAGACCGCTTGCGAAGGTCAGCCCGATCTTGGTGTTGACATGCACCTGTCCGATCCCGTTAATCTGATACTCGACCGGATCCTCGACCGTCAGGATGTTCTTGTCCGGGGTATTAATCCTTGTCAGGCAGGCATAAAGGGTCGTCGTCTTGCCGGACCCGGTCGGGCCGGTGACAAGGATGATTCCATGCGGCCTTGTTATCAGCTCATGCATCACCTTCAGCTTGTCGCCGTCGAACCCGAGATCCGTCAAGTCCAGAATCGTCGAGGACTTGTCAAGTATTCGAAGAACCAGGCGTTCACCGAAAGACGTCGGAACCGAGGATAGGCGGACGTCGATTTCCTTTCCGGCCACGACCCTTCGGATTCGACCGTCCTGGGGAAGACGCTTTTCGGCGATGTTCAGGTTGCCCATAATCTTGATTCGGCTTGTGATTGACGCCTGGAACCGTTTGGGCGGCCTAAGCACCTCGCGAAGAATCCCGTCCTTCCGGAAGCGAACCGAAAGAAGCTTCTCGAAAGGCTCGATATGGATATCGCTGACCCTCTCCTTGACGGCCTGTCCGAGAATTGAATTGACCAGCCTGATTACCGGCGCCTCGTCGGTGACGTCAAGCAGATCGCGGCTGCTCTCCTCAAGGTCGGCCGCGGCCTTTTCCAGATCGTTCTCGTCGTCGCCGAAAACCGCCGAGGCCGTGCCTTCCAGCCCCGTCAACCTCTGGTAAGCCTGGTTGATTCCGTCCTCAACCACGTCATTGGATGCCAGAACAATCTCGACACGGGCGCCGAACAGCGCCTTCAGGTCATCAACAATCGACAGGTTCAGCGGATTTGATATCGCGGCAACAATCCTGTCGTCGTCCCTGCGGATTGGAAGCACCGAGTTTTCACGGGCCCACGTGATGGGAACAAGCTTGAGCAGGTTCAGGTCAACATCGTCCAGCGGCAGGGACTCGAGCACGTCAAGGCCAAGAATCGATCCAAAGGCCGCCAGGTATCGCTTCTCCTCCATCAGGCCCATGTCCAGGAGGGTCTCGACCAGGCCACGCTCCTGGCGCTGGCCGCGAGCCTCCTCGGCCTTCGCCAGGGACTCGACATCGACCAGCCTGTGCTCCAGAAGCAACCTGCTGATGAATTCATTTCCAGTTCCGGACATCTGACTCTCCGCAAGCCCCGCCGAACGACGGGACGCTCCCGACACCTTTCAGGCAGGTCAGTCAATCAGGGGGACTGTCGGCTCCTGCTCCTCGGCACCCATCTCCACGGCCGGCGCGGGCGCGGCGGAAGGCTCGGCCCGAGGTGGAAGAACCGGTGCCTTCGACTGGCCCGCTGATGCCCCCTGCTTCTTCGCCGGAACGACATCGCCGCTGCCCTGGCCGGATTCCTGCTGGACCGCGGCAGGTGCGGCGGAAAGGGGATCGAACTCGAGATCGTGTCCGGCAGGCGCGCCGACCAGGTCAACGTTGTCAAACGTGGTCTGTTCGAGCATCTCGCGATCCTTCCTGACCTTTTCCATCGTCCGGGTGATGTCCTCGATAAGCCCAATCTTTTTCCGGTAGTCGATGCCGCCCTGGTATTCCTGCTTCCTGGTGGCCATGTATTCCGCGAACTCGCGCATTTCCTCGAGTTTCTGGTCATGGATTCGCTGAAGATCCGACGGATCCTCGATAATGTAGGGAATGATGATCATCAGAAGGTTGCGCTTCTCGACCGTCTTGACGGATCGCCGGAAGAGCGCGCCAAGAACCGGTATGTCCCCGAGAAGCGGAACCTTGTCGATGCCGGACGTCTCGACATCGCGGATCAGGCCGCCGATTACGACCGGCTGCTGATCCTTGACGACGACAGTATTGGACACCTTTCGTTTCGACGTGGTTGGGCCAAGGGTCGTGTCCATCGACTCGACATCGTCAAGCTGCTGCTGGATCTGCAGCCGCACGAAGTTGGATTCACTGATCTGGGGCGTTATCTTCAGCGTCATGTCAACGTCGATTCGCTGGACGTATCCCCCGTAACCAAGGCTCCCGGTCAGTGACGAAAGAGCGGATGTCGCCAGGCCGCTGGTCGCGCCGGTCAGCCCGCCGTAGTTTCCAAGCAGGCTGTTCAGGCCCGTGCCGGAACTGGCCTGGTAAGGAATCTGCTTTCCGACGACTATCTCGGCTTCCTCGTTATCCATGGTCAGGATATGCGGAGTCGAAAGGACATTGACGTCGGAGTTGGTCTGGATAGCCTGAATCGCGAAACCGTAGGCGGGGATCGAAAGCGTTCCGGTCGTGCCGCCGGTGCTGCCCGCATTAAGGTTGACCATCGGCCCCTGCATGCCGAAAGCCATGCCGCCGCTGGTAAGCTGGTTGACGTCAAGTCCGGAAAGACCAAGCCCGCCCAGCCCCATCAGCAGCGGAACCGACTCGCCGCCGATATTCAGGCTGGCCCCGAAGCTGCCCGATATGCCGAAGTTCTTATTCTTGTTGGACGAAATCTCCATTATCACGGCCTCGACATAGACCTGCTTCCGCCTGATGTCGAGTTGCTGGATGACGCGCTTGAGCGCCATGTAATCCTTCAGGGTGCTTTCGATGACCAGGCTGTTCGTCGGCTTGTGGGCGGTTATCTTGACCTCGCCGGAAAAGAGCGATGCGGCCCCGCCCGCGGAGGCACCCTTGCCGCCCTTCTTTCCGGAGCCGGAACCGGAAGCAAGCGATGACAGCGTTGACGCCACGTCCTCGGCATTCGCGTTCTCAAGGTAGTAAATGTGAATCTGGCCCTCGCCCTCGATGGGCATGTCCATCCGGCGAAGCAGCCTGTCGATCTTCATGTAGGCGGCCGGCGTGGCCACGATGATGAGCTGGTTGGTGCGCTCGTCAGGGATGACCTTTGAAACGATGGAAGCGCCTTCAGGTGTCCTGGAAGCGGCGGCATCCTCACCGGTTGCCTGCTGCGCGGGGGCACCCTTGCGGGGCTGCCCTGAACCGGAGCTACCCCCCTTCTCCCCGAATATCGACGTTATCAGAGTGGCCATCTCGGACGCGGCCGCGTATTGAACCGGCCGAACCCAGATCTTCTCGCGTCCGGTCGGGGCGTCCAGTTCGTTGATGAACTTCAGCATCCTGACGATGTTGCTTCCAAGATCCGTGATGATCAGGGAATTTCCGGGCTGATAGATCGCGACGTCGCCGGCCGCGGTCTTGAACTTGGTCAACACCTGGCTGACGTCGTTGACGTCGATGTACTTCAGGTTGACGATCCTCGTGACCAGCCTGTCCTCGGCCGGCACCTTCTCATTGTCCGAATAGACCGGAACGACCTCGGTCTTGGCCTTGGCCGTTTCCACTATCTTGTAAAAGGGACCCGAGGGAACAATCGTCAGCCCGTTGATGTCAAGCGACGCCAGGAAAGCCTTGTACGCCTCATAGACCGTGACGGGCGTGGTTGACATTATGGAAACGGTCTTGCCGCTCTTCAGGTTGGTGCCGATCAGGAAGTTCCTCTGCGTTATGCAGGCGATGAACTTCACGACGTCCTTGATCGGGGCCTCCTCGAAATCGACATTGATCTTTGCATTCAGGGGCAGAGGCCGGCACTTCACGTCCTTTTCAAAATTGGTCTTGAACGTGACCACTTCATCGACTTCCGGCGGGATCCCCGTATCCGGGGCCTTCTGGGCGGTCGCCTGCGCCGGCGTCGCGGCCTGTGTCGCGGCCGGGCCACCCTTTGCGGATGCCGCGGCGTCGCCGGCCGCCTTGGCACCCTTGTCCGCCTTGGCACCCGGCAGCGGCGGTGGTGGAACAGCGCCCGTGCCGGTCGGAAGGACCTGCGCGCCACCGCCGGCCTGGGCCGCCGCTTCCTGCGGATGGGAAAGAAGCAGCAGGGCCGCCACGACGGCGAGTCCAGATATTCCAAGTCTTTGAGCAGCCCGGTAACCCGGTTTCATATTGGCCTCACTGAATGCTGTAATTCATGGTGATTTTCTTGCCACGCCGCACCACGTCCACAGCGATCTGATTGCTGTTCCGAAGCTGTTCGAACAGCTGAATTGCCTTGTTTGGAGTATCAATCTCCTCTCCGTTGATCCTCCGAAGAAGGTCACCGGACTGGAGCCCTATCGCCTTGTAAAGACTGTTGGGCCGGATTCCGACCAGCCTGAAGCCTGCATACTTGCCGGCCTCGTAGTTCGGCACAATCCTGGCCTGCATGCCCAGCTTTGTAAGATCCTGGAGCTGCTCCTCGAGCATGTTCTTGTCGATCTGGTAGTCGTTCGGGCCCTTCTTGCGGATTCCGGCCGCAAACGGGTCGCCGCCTGAAGCATCGGGATCCCCGGCGGCACCAAGCGCGGATTGCGACCCCGCATCCGACCGAACCGCCTGCTTAGGCTGATCCACGTCCCAGACGGTGACAACGCTGTATTTTTCACCCTGCCTCAGGACGATGTACCTGGGATGAATCTCGGCAATCTCCACCGTATCGTTCAAAAGAACTCCAACCCTCACCAGTTTAGACTCGTTGTTCAGGAGGATTGTCGCCATGGACCATTCGGGATTCGGGGAAACAAGGGTGCCGAGCAGCTTGACCGATATGCTGATTGCAGGGCCGGCATCCGACTGCCCGCCCGATCCGTCGCCTTCCTCGAAATCCCCCTCGGCAAAGACTTCCGGCTCCGCGTTGAAAATGTTGCGCTCGCTTGCCGCGCTCACCAGCGCCGTCGTCGAAACCGGCTTCACCGGCGGCCTGGGAAGACCACGATCCGGGGATGAGTCGCCTGAAGAAGCCTCCCCTCCGGACTGACTGCCAAGGAAGACAACGCCGAGTGTTTCCGAAACAAGACCGGCCGTCAGGAATGACCCCGCCGCAATTGCCGCGAGCGTCACGGCCCAGAAATGTCTTCGAATGAAATCCTGCATTGCAGCCCGCTCCAGGGCACGAATCCGGGTCAGACGGATGCAATTTGCGTACCATCCCGGCGGCGGCAGTCAAGTATCCCGCACGCGCCTTGAATTACGGCGGGTTGTGGGGACGACGCACGGATTCGACATGCGCAGCAGAAGGCACGATTGACCGGCGATCTTCATGGATAATGACATTTTGACAATCAGGGAATGGCAGGCGGGCAATTGTGGCAGGCCCAACAGCTCGGACAAGCCGAAGTTGTTTGACCGGCGGGCCGTCAGTTCCGATAATGTACGCGACTCACCTTCCGCTGACCCGGAGGCGACTTGAAGCGGCCGGCAAACCGTCACGAATGGACACACTTTCCGGAAACGGCCGGCCTGGTGGCGAGCCTTGTCCTGTTGACCGCCGTGCTTCCCGGTTGCGACATCTCTTCGTTTTACCCGGACTTCGACATCCCTGACATCACGCTGCACGACAACCCGTTCGACCCGCCGGACGACTGGGCCGGAAACGACGACGGGACTTCGGCTTTCATCATCGAACGCATGGAGCCGTCATCCGGGCCGGCATCCGGTGGAACCAGGGTTCATATTGAGGGACGCGGTTTCGACCTGGGATCCAGGGTGTTCTTCGGTACCGTCGAAGGTGTCGAAACCATTGTTGAAAGCGATACCTCCATCAGAACTTCCACGCCCGGCGGAAGCGGGTACTCCGAGACGGTTGACGTCTTCATCGTCCGACCTGACGCAAAGAAAACGGTTCTGAGACCTGGATTCATGTATCAGGCGGATACGGCCGTCGCTTCAATATCGCCGCCGTCCGGGCCGGTTTCGGGCGGCACCCCGGTCATTATCACCGGTCATGGCTTCGCGCCGGACTGCAACGTGATAATCGACGGACGCCACGCGTTGAAGGTTCACCGGCTGGACGATTCGACAGTCCTTGCCGTGACGCCGCACGGCGACCCGGGACCGGTCGAGGTTCTAGTGATTTCGGGTGGCGCTTCGGGGCGGCTGCCCGGCGGTTTTTCATACGTTTCCGAGCCCAGGGTATCGGGATGCAGCCCGGGCGTGATCAGTCGCCTTGGATCAGACGGCGACGGAAACGTAACGTTCCGCGTGGAGGGCTCCGGGCTCGACGCGGCCGACTCAATCCTTCTGTCGCAAGGTTCCGTCCTGGGGTCATCCGTTATCGACCGGGGGCTTGAAATACGGGCGTTTCTTGGAATCGACGCGGCGCCCGGCTCCGTCGATGTAACCGTCGGAGGTCCGTGGGGGGTGACCGAACTGCCGTCGTGCCTTGTGGCGCTGGATCCGGCGGATCTTCAATCGGACGGCCTGAAAATCCGTTCGGTGATTCCGAAAGCGGCCGACGCGACCTCCGGAATCGTCGGAACCATTCACGTCACGGGACTGGACGTGGATGAACCTGCCCGGATCTCCCTGACCCTCGGGGACACCCCGGCCGTGGTCACGTCAATTCCCGATGCCACGACGATTCGCTTCATCATTCCCCAGGGAAGTCCAGGCACCGTCGATGTTGCCTTGCAGACGCCGTCCGGAACCGCCATCGCATCGAAGGCATTCACCTTCCTTGGCCCCGCATCCATTTCTTCCGTTAATCCTGCTGAATGCATTCCCGGTGGCGACACGACCGCGTCGATTCTGGGCTCCGGCCTGGCAGGCGCCGTTCAGGTCGGCATCGGGCCGGTTCTGGCGGTCATGACCGGCCCGCCTTCAGACGACGAAATCCGTTTCGAGCTGCCCGACCTGGAAGCCGGCGTGTTCGACGTTTCGGTACTGCTTGCCGACGGACGGCAGATCGTCTCGAAGGGGGCTCTCACGTGCTCGGCCCGGCGCGCTTCAATACTGGCGGTCAGCCCGGATCGCGGATCCCTGGCGGGCGGCACTTTCGCATGGGTGACCGGCCGGGGACTCAGGCCAGGAACCCGGATTTTCATCGGGGGCGCCGAGGCCGAAATCCTTGACGGCGCCGATCCCGGCAGAATCGCCATCAGGACTCCACCTGCCGACGAAGCCGGGCCGGCCGAAGTTTTCGCGGTCACTCCCGACGGAATCCGTGAAAGGCTTTCATACCCCTTCAATTACTTCGACCCGACCAGCTTCCTGGGCGGCGCGTGGGGGCGCCCGATCGCCGGCGCGGTCAACATCACGGTGCTTGACGTATATACCGACAAGCCGGTTCCTGGCGCATTCGTCATGCTTGGCCAGGATCCGTGGACGCCGCTGAAAGGCTTCACGGACGCCAGGGGCATGGCAACCCTTTCGACAAGGGGCCTGACCGGGCCGGTCATGGCGACCGCATCCCGGATTGACTACACGACCAACAGCCTGGTCGGCACCAGCGCGGAGAACATTACCTTCTTCATCGAACCCCTGATCCGGGAAATCCCGGACACGGGAAACGGGGGTGGCGGCGAAACGGTCTTTCCCCCGAACCCCGGAATAATCACGGGCCAGGTCACAGGAATCGACAAGGAATTCCGCGCACCGCATTCTTCCTGCGCCGGGGTTCCTCTCACCGACGGGGCGCTGTGCAGACCATGCCGGACAGACGGGGATTGCGGACAGGGATACTTCTGCGTGATGTCCGGCATCACCGCACTGACATGCTCGAAGTCATGCGACACGAGCATGGATTGTCCGGATCTTTACACCTGCGGTTCCACCGGCGACGAACATCACTTCTGCACCCCGCTGAAGGGCAGAACCGAAATCAGATGCGCGACGGCAGACTCCAGCACGACCCGCTGGGCGGAGAAGTACGGACCTGGCGCCGTGCCCGACGACAGGGGATTCTTCGCCATCAACTCGAGGCTGGGGGACGTTGCTGTCACATGCGTCGGCGGTTACAGGAACAGGGTCGACGGGAAATTCGTCCCGACGCTGCTGGGCGTGAAACGTCACGTGCAGGTCACGTCGTCGGCGATCAGTTCCGGAAACGAGGTCCGTCTGTCAATCCCGCTGGATCGGACCCTGACGACATCGATGATTTCCGCGCCCGGTTCTTCTTCCGGAACCGGCAACCACTCAGCCACGCTCTCGCTCAGGCTCGGTTCCGACGGGTACCTGAACCTGTGGCACCCGATATCGATTCCCGACGGCCGCGTCTTCACGTTCACAGGACTTCCGCGCGAAATGGGCGACCAGTTGGCCGACTCGGAATTTCTTGTCAGGACCGAGGCGGCGTCACCGGTTTCCAATTCGGATCCGTACTCGACGGTTCAAACGATGCGGTTCGTCCCGGAAAACCCGCCTGTGACCGCCGTCAACCGGCTTTCAGCCGAAAGCCTTTCCCTGAAGTACCGCCTTGATGCGATGGCGGCATGTTACGGGAACGAATCCGGAATAGTTGTCGACGCCCGTGGAAACGCATGGGAAATCGACAACCTGGGCGGCATCCGCGCGCTTCCGCTTGTGGGTGGAGGCGACATCCGGGCATGTGCCTTCGAACCCGACCGAAAGGTGCTTTTTGCCGCCGGTGGGTCGCTTGTCTGGTCGTTTGACCTGGTCACTCACGAACAGGTGCCGGAAAGAATCGGCACCCGGCTGATGGATCTGTCATTGATTGCGCGCGGCGATGACGGAACAGTCTGGGTTTCGGATGGAAAAACGATCCACTCGAAGTCATCTGACGGCGGCTGGCGGGAACTGGCGCTCGACGTGCCTGTCGAACTCAGCGCAATGGCTGCCGGCCAGGGTGGAATGGTCGCGGTGGGCAAGCGGGGCATGGTCGTCCGGGCCGACGGCACCACGGCAACGGCGCTCAATCCGATCACCGGCAAGGATCTCATCGCGGTGGCAGTGTCCCCGGAACGGGTTTTCGCGGTCGGCCAGGGTGGCACAATCCTGCATGGCACCGATGCGGCAGACCTGAAGCCTATCCCCACCGGCATTCTCGACGACCTGACAACGGCCCTTGTTGATGGCGGTTCCGAACTTGTCGCGGGCGGAACTCGCGGAATCCTGATCCGGGTGTCGGACGCATCGATCACGACAATCAGACAGCCGGAAAACCAGCCGATTGTATCGGCTGCTCTTGTTCCGGTCGGTTCCGCGGATGCCACCGGATATTCGAACATCCTGGCGTTCGACCTGAACGCCGTCATGACCGGTCCTTTCGCTCAGATCGTCGATTTCGACAGCCCTCCCTCCCGATGGATCTGGCAGGACAGGACGATTGAATGGACCATCGATCCGCTGCCCCAGCCATCGTTCTTTTTCATGCGGGTTTATACGAGCGGGGAGACCGGCAGGTGGACCCTGACGATTGACGGAAGCGTCAGGCGGCTGGTACTGCCCGATCTGGCCGGCGCGTCTGGAATGCCAATTCAGGCGGTCAAGCCCGGAACCGCCTTCATTAAGGCTTATGCGGTCAATGCCGGTCGATTCGACATCGACAACTTCGACACGACCGCGATGTATTCAAGTCAGTGGAGTTCGTGGTCAACCCAGACGGTGACGACGCTGCTTGCGAGCGGACTCTGACACTTTCCCGCGCGGAATCACTCAGCGATGGCGACGCTTCTTCCTGCGCCTGGCCGCGCCCTCGCCGCCGGCTTCACCGCCTTCGGAAGGCTGGGCATCCCCTTCGCCTTCATCTTCCTGATCGTCAAGGGCGTCAAGCATGACTGTGCTGTTTTCGCCCTCGGGGTCAAACTCGACCTGGGGCGCGTCGGCAAGTTCCGCGGCCTCGAAGGTCATCGTCGCCTCCATCGAGGCGTCCGCCGGCTCTGGTGCCGGTTCAACCTGGTCCGCTGGATTCGAATCCCAGTCGGAATCCGCCGCCGGGACGTCCATCGCATCGAAGACCACGGTCGCGCCAGGCCTGTCGTAGTCGTTGTCAACATCTTCATAAGACGCGGCCACGCCGGCATCCATTTCCGCGGCGACCGGAATATCGATCGGCTGCTCGAACTGCGGCTCGAAGGCTTCGGCCGGGGCCGCTTCCTCAACAACCTCGACGGCATGCTCATAGCCGACGGGACGGCCAAGATACATCGTCGCGTATCGCTCAAGCTGCTCCTCGCCTGTCGGAACATGCGAATGCCTGTCCATCAGGCCAATCGCCAGATCATCAACCTTGTCGGACTTCCTGCGGGACATCTGAAGCCTCCTGCGGCAATCAAACGGTTAAGTATTATTGAAGGGCTTTGGCGAGGGCGTCAAGTATCACGCCCCGATCCGCCGGAGTATCGACCGAACCCTGTGCAAGCGAAGGGGAGCCACCACCCCTTCCGCCGATTCCGGCAAGCACCTGGTTCAGCGTTGTTCCGGCCGGCCTTTCCTTCTGCAAATCGGCCGATACCGCAAGAACCACCGACATCTTCGCACCTTCCGCCACGGTGATCAGAACCATGCCGGAACCGACCCTGTCGCGCATCACGTCCGCAAGTTCCCGCAACCCTTTCCGATCCATGCCATCGGCGGGCACGACCATCACCTTGATGCCGCCAAGTTCGACAATCCTGCCGGCATCGCCCCCGGACGAGCCCGCGGCGGCGACTTTGACCTTCAGGTCTGCCAGTTCCTTGCGAAGCGACTTCTCGGTATCGACAAGACGGGAAGCCTTTTCGGCAACCTGTGATCCATCGCAGCGAAGGACTTCGGACGCCTCGGCAAGCATCCTGTCCCGCTCCCTGAACCATGCGACCGCCGCCGATCCGGTCAGTGCCTCGATGCGACGGACTCCAGCCGAAATTCCTCCCTCGGAAACAATCTTGAACAGACCGATGGCGGACGTCCTCGCGGCGTGTGTGCCACCGCACAGTTCAACCGAATCGCCCATCCTCACCATGCGGACGCTTTCGCCGTACTTGTCTTCGAAGAAGTGAAGGGCGCCTTCGGCAATGGCGGCCTCGATCGGCATCTCTCGCGTGACAATCGGCAGATCGTCGAAAATCCAGCCCTGGACAAGCTTCTCCACCTGCTCGATTTCCTGCCTGGTCATCGGCGCCATGTGCGAGAAGTCGAAACGCAGGCGTTCCGGCGACACCTGGGATCCCCTCTGGCGGACATGCGTTCCCAGAACCTGCCTGAGAGCCCTGTGCAGCAGGTGGGTGGTGCTGTGATTCCGCCTCGTGTCCAGCCTGGCCCTGTTGACCACGAGGCCGGCTTCGTGCCCGACCTTCAGGACGCCGGACTCAACCTTGCCGACATGCATGAAACAATCGTCGCCCTGCTTCCTGGTATCGGAAACCCGGAACAGGTACCCTTCCCCCGAAATGGTGCCGGTGTCGCCGACCTGTCCACCGGACTCGGCGTAAAACGGCGTCCGGCGGCACACGACGACCGCATCGGCCCCGGCCGACGCGGACTCCACCGACGAACCATCGACAAAGATTGCCGCGACAACCGAGGAAACCGGATTTCCGGCGGCCTCGTCATAGTCGTAACCGACAAACTCGCTCTTAATCGCGTTGACCCTGCAATGCTCGGCGATTCCGCCCCAGGACGCATCGTGAGTCTTCCATGACGCACGACCGCGGGCCCTCTGCTCCTCCATCAAGGCATTGAAACCGTCGCGATCGATACCCATGCCGTTTTCTTCCGCGACGACCTCGGTAAGATCAACCGGGAATCCGTGCGTGTCATAAAGCGTGAAGACCGTCTGTCCGTCAATGCGGGCGCGACCTTCTTCCCTGGCCCTCCTGACGGCGGCATCAAGCAGTTCCATCCCGGAGGAAAGCGTCTTCAGGAAGCGTTCCTCTTCCTGGCCCGCGATCCTGGCAATTACGTCGGCGTCGCGCTGAAGCTCGGGCCAGGCAGATCCCATGACAGTCGATACGAACAAAACGATGTCTGTGAAAAACGGGCCGCGGAAACCGAGCTTGTGGCCGAACCGGAGCGCCCGGCGCATCAGGCGACGAAGCACGTATCCACGCCCCTCGTTTTCGGGGAACACCCCGTCGGAGATGAGAAAAGCGGTGGCGCGGGCATGATCCGCGATGACCCGCAGCGCCGTGTCGTTATCGGGATCCTGGCCGTACCTGATGCCGGCGGCGGCCGCCGCGCGCTCGATGAGAGGCATCAGCAGATCGGTGTCGTAGTTGGTCCTTACGCCCTGAAGAACCGATGCGATTCGTTCCAGCCCCATTCCGGTGTCGATGGAAGGCGCGGGAAGAGGATGAAGGACGCCGGCTTCGTCCCTGTTGAACTGCATGAACACCAGGTTCCAGATCTCCATGAACCTGTGTCCCTGATCGTGCATCGAAGTCCCGGAATAGGAAGGCCCCCGATCAACGTAAATCTCGCTGCATGGGCCGCATGGACCAGTGTCGCCCATTGACCAGAAATCATCCGGATCGGCGATGATCCTGTCGGGGGCAACGCCCGCCTGGGTGATCCAGAGCTGACGGGCCTCGTCGTCGTCCGGATGAACGGTTACCCACAGGTCGGCGGGATCAAGTCCGTAAACCTTGGTCAGCAGATCCCAGGCATAGACGATGGCGTCACGTTTGAAATAGTCGCCGAACGAAAAATTTCCGAGCATCTCGAAGAAGGTGTGGTGCCTGGGAGTGCGCCCGACTTCGTCGAGATCGTTGTGCTTCCCGCTCACGCGCAGGCACTTCTGGGTTGTCGTGGCCCTACGGTATCCGGGATCGCGATAGCCGGCGAAAACGTCCTTGAACTGCACCATGCCGGCGTTGACGAAGAGAAGCGTCGGATCTGCCGGTGGAATCAGTCCATGGCTTGCCACGATGCGATGGCCGCGCTCCTCGAAGAATTGAAGAAACTTCTGGCGTATTTCTGCGGATTTCACTTTTTCCTCTTGTCACCGGGTCCGGAAATGGCCCCGTCACGCGGCGGGCGTATCGTCCACCGTAATCCCGAACTTCGAATAAACGTCGCGGGTAACGGCCGCGAGATCATCGGCGTTGTCCTTCAGGAAGGCCATCGCCTGCTCGCGTCCCTGACCCAGCCTCTTGCCGGCATACGAATACCAGGAACCGCTCTTTTCAAGCACCCCGATCTGGCCCGCCAGATCGACCAGTTCCCCAAGCCTGTTGACGCCTTCGCCGTACATCAGGTCGAACTCTGCCTCGCGGAATGGCGGTGCCATCTTGTTCTTGACCACCTTGACCTTGACCCTGGAGCCGGTCGTCGTCTGGCCATCGGCTTCCTTGACGGCCTGTCCGCGGCGGACGTCCAGGCGAATCGAAGCATAGAACTTCAGTGCGTTGCCGCCGGTCGTCGTTTCCGGATTGCCGTACATGACGCCGATCTTCATTCGAATCTGATTGATAAAAATCATGCACGTGTTCGACTTGGAAAGAACCCCGGCCAGCTTGCGGAGAGCCTGACTCATCAGCCTGGCCTGAAGACCCACGTGCGAATCGCCCATCTCGCCTTCAAGCTCGGCCTTCGGCACCAGGGCCGCGACCGAATCGATGACGACAAGATCAACGGCGTTGGTGCGGACAAGGGTCTCGGCGATTTCAAGCGCCTGCTCGCCGGTGTCCGGCTGTGCCAGGAGAAGATCCTCGACCGATATTCCAAGCTTCCTTGCGTAATTGACGTCAAGCGCGTGCTCGGCGTCGATGAACACGGCCAGGCCGCCCGCCCGCTGACATTCGGCGATGGCCAGCAGCGTCAAAGTCGTCTTTCCGGAGGATTCCTGGCCATAGATTTCAACGATTCGTCCCTTCGGGTAACCGCCGATGCCCAGCGCGATGTTCAACCCGAGCGACCCGGAACTGATGACGGGAACCCTGCCGACCGTGCTTGCGTCACCGGCCATGCGCATTATGCTGCCCTTTCCGAACTGACGCTCGATTGTCGCTACCGCGACCTCGATATTGCGTTCCCTCTGCTCGGCGGTTTCGCCGACCTTCAGCTTCGTATCCCTGGGTTCCTTGGCCATCTGCATCCTCCACAGGCGGCGGGGGCCGCCACAAATCACACTTCCTGCACGCCGCCCGAGTCACGCACATGCCGGGAACCGGCAGCAATCGCAAGGGGGGCGGTCCTTACCCTGCGACACAAGGTCATCGGGGTGGTTCCGACCGGCTCCAGGATTCCACCGACCAGGCCGCTGATGGCAATCCTGGACGGATACTCAAAAGACGCCGCACCCGGGATCGACGCGATTTCGGAAGCACCGGGCATCCATCCGTAAACCAGTTTCAAGCCTCCGGACACCTGATCCACGGACTCGACCCCGACCCGCTCAAGTTCCCGGGCAAGCGCACCGGATATGACCCCGATGACCGAATCCGTTGACCAGGCACGGGAGATTATCAACATTGAACCGTCGGCCAGCCTTTCAAGCGAAGGCGGATCGATGCAAATCTGAACATCCCTGAAACCGGACGCCACCGACGACATTCCCATGCCGATGACCTCGTCAAGGGCACGCGGGGGAAGTTCGGCCGTCAGGATTGTGATCGCGCAGGCGGCGGGCGGCATCCAGACGGCGCCGGCGCCCCGGCCCAGCCTCTTGCGGGTGTCGCGGGTAACGTCAAGCAGAAGGTTCGCAAACTGTATGGAAGGCTCCAGTACTATCGCCGCCTTCCTGACCTGCTCAGCCTTCCTGTTGTCGCTTTCGACCGTCATCTTTCACCTTGCATCCCGGACGCCATGAAAATCGGCAGCAGATTAATTCAAGCCGTCCCGGCGGGCAACATCCAAATAGAACCCCCGACCGCCCCGATCGACGCACCACCTTCGAACCATGTCGATTGCCGCGATCGCCGCCGCCTCGCGAACCTCGGCGCGTCCACCCGGGAAGCGGACCGTGGCGGATCGCACGCAATCGGCCGATGCCAGGGCGAAACACACGGTGCCGACCGGCTTGTCAGGGGAACCCCCCGAAGGTCCGGCAATACCCGAAACCGCGACCGCCAGGTCGGTTCCCAGTACACTTCTGCATCCCGATGCCATCGCGCGGGCCACATCCTCGGAAACCGCCCCCGAGTTGGCGATCCGTTCAGCAGGAACATGCAGCAGTTCCGACTTCGAAAGGTTCGAGTACGTCACCAGCCCGCCCTCGAAGAAAACGGACGAACCGGCAACGGAAGTCAGCAACTGGCTGACCAGCCCTCCGGTGCACGATTCCGCGGTCGATAGCTTCCACTGACCGGCCGCGAGCAGTCCCGCCGCGACTTCGTGCATCCTTCTGCCGTCAATCGAATACAGACTGTCGCCAAAAGCGGCCGACAAGGCTTCAAGCACATCGGGACCGACGCACTTGACGACGACCTCGGGCCCCTCGTCCCAGCACAGCGGCCTTTCGCCGTCGGCGCCCTTCATGCCCTTCAGGAAAGCGGCCACGTCTGCGGTGCCGGGCCCGAAAAGCCGCGCCAGCAAAACCTTTGGCCTGGATCTGACACCAGTTTTGTCCATCAATCCCCCATCCGGCCACGCGAAGGCGGGCTGCGGCGACAGTTTACCACATAGACGGTTCAAGGGACGGGGGCTTTGAACGGGAGAAAAAAGGTTTTTCGCCGGGTCGCCCGGCTTCCGTGGCGATCAGGATCGCCCTCCGGCAAGAGCCGCCGCTCCAAGTATGCCGGCGTCTTCCCAAAGCTCGCACATGATGATTCGCGTCCGCTCGACCAGCACCGGATACGCACGCCGATGAAGTTCGGACATCAGCGTCGGACCGAACGCGTCCCATGACCTGGCCATCCCGCCACCGATCACGATGGCTTCCACGTTCAGCAGGTTCAGATAGGTTCCGATTGCCATGGCGAAGTAGTAGCCGATGTCGTGGAAGTACCGGCCGGCAACCGGATGACCGGCCTTCGCCATTTCGTAAAGACGTCGCGGCAGGTCGGGGTCGGCAAGTGCCGCTTCGGTGCCGTCGCCGAAAAGGCGATCCCGCCTTACGTAGTTGCGAAGGCCGACCGCGGCGATGTACTGCTCGACGCAGCCGCGGCTGCCGCAGTTGCACTCGAATCCCTCGGGCTCGACGCCGATATGTCCAAGTTCACCGGCCATGCCGTCGGCGCCACGGTAAATCCGTCCGTCCAGGAACAGGCCGCCGCCAAGTCCGCTTCCCAGCGTCAGGCAGAGGAAGTGCCGATATCCACGGCCGGCCCCGTAAACGGCCTCGCCAAGCGTGATGACGTTTGCGTCGTTGTCCAACTTCGCTGGAAGCCCGGTGGCCTCCCCGAGCATCCGCCCAAGTTCGAAATCGTTCCACTGCTCAAAATTCGGGGCGCGGACGATGATGCCTTCCGCATGACGTATGGCTCCGGGCGAACCGATCCCGATTCCGGCGACCGCCTGGCCGGGTTCCAGAAACCGATCCCCCAGTTCCCTGACCACGCCTGCCAGCCTGGCAACTACCCCGGACTGGCTCCTGTCGGCAGGATCCAGGTTGACCACCACGGTTCCAAGAATCCTTTCATCCCGGACGAGTCCGGCCTTGATCCTTGTCGCGCCCAGATCTATGCCAATAAAGGACTCACTCATCTTTCACGGTCTCCAGCAGCCTTTCCAGCAGACGCATGTCGCTGCCGTAAGTGATTTTCAGGTTTCCGGTATCGGATTCGACCACCACTGCGCTGCCGCCGTCACGAAGCACCAGGCCAACGTCGTCGGAAGCGTCGGTGATTCCCGCAGTAAGCGCGTTCCGATGCGCCTGGACAAGAAGCTCGGGGTCAAACGCCTGGGGTGTCTGGACGGCCACAAGGGATGAACGATCAACGACGCCGGTAACGGTATCGCCCGAGATGGAAAATATCGTGTCGGTTACCCGGGCCGCGGCTGTGGCCGCCCCGGTTCGATCAGCGGCCTTCAGGACCTTCTGGACCAGTTCGACTGACGCAAGCGGCCTTACCGCGTCGTGCACGACAATCTTCTTCAGGTGGGGACCGCCGAAACGCCGGGCAAGGATGACTCCCGAAAACGACGACATCTGGCGTGAGGCGCCACCCGGTATCACGTCGATAATCCTTGAGTACTGGCAGCGGGTGACCATCGCCCGCGTGAAATCGACCCAGTCGGCCGGGACGACCACGATGATGCCGTCTATCTCGGCCATCCTGTCAAAAATGTCGAGCGTGTAGGTGATCAGGGGTCGCCCGGAAACTTCCTCGAACTGCTTCGGCCGACGCGTGCCGACCCTGCGCCCCATGCCGGCCCCGACCACGACCGCAACCGTCTTGAAAACCATCGTCGTTTCCCCGCCCCGAGAAGGAATGAGCCACGGCCTTATAAAATAGCAGCGTTTGGGCCGGTTCCCAAGTCGAAGTACAATCCGATTCCCAGGTCGGGGTAGAATAACGATGTTTCGCAATCGACCGTAATCCGTTAAGATTCGTCGGTCGGATGGCTTTTGACGGCACATGGGTTCGAAGGGGATACCAAGCTCATGAAAATGCAGTATTTCACGGCAGTTGCCGTCATCGCACTGGTTACGGCGTGTACGTCGACCGTTCCGGAAGACGATCTTGTGGTTCATATCGACACAAGCCAGCCGGACAACGGTCAGATCGAGGACGGGGCTGAACCGGACAGCCGTCCGGATCTTGCCGAACCAGATGCCACGACTGATATCGGCGATCCCGACGAAGGGAATCCCGACCAGGGCGGACACGACATCGGCCCGGTCGATAACGGCAACCCCGGCGACGACAACCCGGGCGACCAGGGCGGACAGGACACGAACCCGGCCGACCAGGGCCAGGAGACTTCCGAGCCAAGGGGGCGCATCTCGGTGGCCCCATACCTGATTGATTTCGGCTTCGTTCCGCTTGCCGGGGAATCGTTCGTCCCGTTCAAGGTTACGAACGTTGGCGACGGCCCGCTCCGCCTGGATCGGTTCACGACGGTCGGGCCGGCGGCAATCGTGCTTGACGTCGGCGCCGAGGGCCAGGTTTCAGGTGGAAAGACGATATACGAAATTTCCCCGCCGAAAGTGCTGAAGGTCGGCGCCACATTTGACGGGAAGGTTGTTTTCAAGCCTGACCAGGCCGTCGAGGTTTACACTGAAATCCGGGCATTTTCTTCCGATACCGATTACCCGGACGGCCTGCTGTTCCACGCCATGGGAAACAAGACAAGGCCGGCCCTGGAAGTCACTCCGGAATCCATTGATTTCGGCGCGGCGGTCCTTGGAACCCCTGTAACAAGAAAGGTTACGCTCAAATCCGTCGGCCGCATGGACGTGAACGTCTATGGCGTTTCCCCCGATGCCGCGGCGCTGGCGGCCGGTTTCCGCGTCGAGTTCCCCGACAGGCAGCCGACCATCCAGAATCCGGTCACGCTGGCGCAGACAAAGACGATGGATGTCAACATCGTATATGACCCGTCCAGGGCCAGCCCGGTCAACGCCATCGGCAGGCCGCAGCCGGAGTCGGGACAGATCGAGATTTCCGGGGACATGTTCACCGGAAAGATTTTCCAGCGCGTCACCGGTGTCGCCGTCGAAGGCGCGTGCACCATGCCGATCGTCGATTTCATCAACGAATACAGGATGGACGGCGACGGATGTCCGGTTCAGCCGGACTATCCGGCCGACGACAAAAACACCAGGATCTGCAAGACTGAAATGGGCTGGGAAGTCCCGACCGGAACCCTTGTCCAACTGTCCGGCGCGCAGTCGTTCTCGCCGTTCGGGGATGTCACGCAGTGGCAATGGTCCGCGACCCAGCCGGCCGCGAACACGGGCTTCTTCATTCCGACCGAAAACGAAGTCGAGCCGACCTTCATGATCGGGGCCGCGCCGGACCTCGGCGCCGGCGAGAACCCTTACTACGAAATTTTCCTTAACGTAATCGACAACAAGGGATACGAGGCCTGTGCCGGCAAATCGATAAGGATCACGACCAGGGTCGAGGTGAAGGCCGACATCCTTCTTTCCTGGAAGCCGGTCAACCCGTTCACGCCCGTGCCACCCTTCATGGGCCAGGACGTGGATCTTCATTTCACCCACTTCAAGGCCGGCGATGACGGAAGCGAGCCCGACATCGACAAGGACGGCCTGCCCGACGACTGGTTTGACCTTCCCTACGACTGTTTCTGGTTCAACGCGGAACCCGAAAAGTACCTTTGGGGCGAGGCCAGCCCCTGGATCAACGACCGGGTCGTCCTGCGAAACGACAGCGACGACGGAACCGAACCGGAAGTCCTGATGATGGGCCTGGACTGCCCGGCCGGACGGCCGTTCAAGGTCGGGGCCCACTACTTCGACGACCACGGCTATGGACAGGCCGACGTCACGATCCAGGTGTATGCGAAGGGGCAACTTCTTTACACTTCGACGCGACGCCTGTCGTCCCACGACATGTGGTACGTGGGCGACCTGAAATGCAAGACTGTCGGCCTGGACAAGACTGCCGAGTTCATCGTGAACACGACAAAGCCGGTAACGCCGAACTACGTCAACACCAGCTTCGGCAACCCGTGATCCATTGATTTGACGCGGCCCGGCGGCTCCGCCGGAATGCGTGGAAATTTTTGTCATTCCGTGGCCTTGACATTGTGACGCGGCGCGTTATTTTGTGTTGGAGTCAAGTTGGAGAAACACTATGACCAGCAAACTGAAGGAACACATCAGCGAAGCAATCAACGAGTCGAAGAAGCAGGTCCAGACCATCATCGAAAAGGGCACCGTCGCGGCCGGCGTGGGTCGTGAGGTCGCCGGCAAGGCGATCGAAAAGGCCGAGGACGTCGCGGCAAAGGCCCGCGCCAAGGCCGGCGAAACGGCCGCGAAGGGTGCGGTTGCCGTATCCGTCATTTCCGAGAAGGTCCAGAAGGATAATCTTGTCAAGATGGCTGAATCGGTCCGCGACGAAGTCCGGAACACGCTGTTTGCTGAAACGATGTCCGAGATCGCAAGGCTGAAGGACGATACGGACGAACTTCGCCGCCGCATGGCCGACATGCAGAAAGCGTACGACAGAAAGATTGCCGATCTGCAGGATCAGATCAAGGCGGCCGGTGCGGAAAAGCCGACGGCCAGGACGGCCAGGACGAAGCGAGCCGAAACCGTGAAGGAATGATCCCGCGGTCACGGCCCGACAAGGGCTGCCAGGCGCTCGCGTGAAAGCTCAAGAACACTCTCGTGAAGGCTTGAACCTGTCGAATCCATCGTGACGGTCGCGGGAAAGTCCGAGACCTGGAAGACCCACATTGCCTCGGGAACACCGAATTCTGCCAGGTACCTTAGGTCAGGAACGCCCACAATCCTTGACGCAAGCAGGGAGCCAGCGCCGCCGGTAGCGTGAAGATAGACGCCGCCTGTTTCGGCAAGCGCGATCGACGTCGCCCGCCCCATTCCGCCCTTGCCGATTACGCCCAGCAGCCCGTATTCCTTAAGAATCCCGGCCTGGTAAGGTTCTTCCCTCATGGACGTGGTCGGACCGGCGGATACGATTCGCCACCCGGCACCATCCCTGACCGCGACCGGCCCGCAATGATATATGAAAGCGTTCCGAAGCAGCGGCCGCACCGAATCCGGAAGGTCCCTGGCAAGCATCCGGTGGACAAGATCCCTGCCGGTGACGATGAAACCGGAAAGCAGCACGCGATCACCGACCCGCAGGGAACGGATGACATCCCTGTCCCCCGGCGATTGCAACCTGACCTGGTTTGCCTCGAAATTCACGCTTCCCCCGCCAGAACAGAAACCGTCAGACAACAACCCAGACTCCGTCGGGACTTGCCAGGAGCCGTCTTCGACGAAGCGCCCAGCACCCGTATGCGACCGTAACGAAGAAACTTGCCGGGTGCCGGGCAAGCGAACCTATCCGGACGCCCAGAACAGTCGGGCTGCCGCCGAGCCCCATCGGACCGATCCCGAGCGAATTGATCTGATCGACCAGTTCGGATTCAAGGGCCGCAAAAGCTCCTGACGAAGGATGATCCAGGCGCCGGAAAAGCTGACGCTTGGCGAATTCATATCCAGATGCCCGATCTCCGCCGACGCAGACGCCAAGGATGCCTGGAGAGCAGCCCAGCCCCTGGGCCCGGAAGGCGGCGTCGATGATGCATCGACGGATCCCTTCCAGGTCGCGCCCTGCCCCAATCGACTGATCTGGAAGGCTGTACTGACAGCCAACGTTCTCACTGCCGCCGCCCTTCAGCAGCACATCGACCGTCGCCCGTTCGCACCCTTCATCCTCGAAATGCACCTGGGGAATGCCCTCGCCGATTCCGTCACCGGGATTGACGCCGGTCAGCGCGTCAACCGCGTTGGGGCGCAGCACCCCGCTTGACGTGCAGATTCGTATTGCCTCGGCAAGCCTTGCCTTAAAATCCCGACGCCCTGAAGAATCAAGTCCGAGCCCGGTTGCAAGGACGTACGGAATCCCGGTGTCCTGGCAGACGGGCTGACGCCTGACGCGGGCCAGTTCCGAATTATCGCGCATCTCGGAAAGTATGCAGCCGGCTGTGCCGCCGGACAAAAGCAGCGCCCGCCCGATGGCGGCCTCGACGTCATCCGGCAGATCGGACGAGGCCACCACAAGAAGTTCCACAAATTCATCGACGGAAGGGATCGTGGCTGACACCATAACTCCCGGGGCAACGCCGGCCTGAATTCCGGCTAGTCCTGTTCGGAGCCGGAATTTTCGGGGCCGGCGGCCCGCCTGGTACACATCTGCCCGCGCCTGCAAAGGGCCGAGCACTGGAAGTCCAGGATCATGAAATCCTTGCGATATACAAGCATTCCGACGACTTCAAGCAAAGCCATCGCGTCCTTGTATGCAACGGCCTCGCGCAGGTCGTCGTCGCTCAGGCCAAGCGTCCCGAAGGTCGCCCTCATGTATCCGAGTTCCCTGTCCTGCTGCTGCAGGAAGGCGTCCATCTCGCCGTGCAGCCTGTGATCGTACTTGATGACGATGCCGTCAAAAATCGCATGTACCGGAGCCCCGGGACACGCGCATTCCTGGTTGACCCTGGCAAGCCCGTCCTGCTCGTGGATGTACTTGCGCAACGCAAGAGCAAGATACGAAACGACCTTGAAAACCTTCTGGCTCGAATCGGCCGTGTGCGCCAGGTTGTGAAGCGCCTCGAACAGCGCCTTTCCTGACTTTTTGAACATCTTGTCCAGCGAATACGACATCCGCCAGTCCATCGACTCGCTCCTGGTGGCCAGAAGCTGCTGCGAATTGTTCAGGATGAAAAGGTTCTTGAAGCACTGGTAAAGTTTTTCACTGCTTTCGTAGTTATCGATCGTCTGGATGTTGTGCATCCGGTCAGCCAGTTTGACCAGCGCCGCCGCGACCCTGATGGTCAAGTCGCTGTTTATGAAGATTCCCGAGATCGACCTGTAATAAAGGTCGGACTTGTGCCTTGTAAGAAGCCATACTGTCTCGACCACACGGGCAGCGACATGGCGCGGAAACCCGGTGCGATCGGTAATCCGGTTGATTTCCCTGCCGAAGTCCCCGCGTATCGCGTTCTCCAGGTCGGAAAGGGAAACCCGGCCCATCTCCTGCTTCACGAGTTCGCCAATTTCGTCGTTAAGAAGAATCGATGCATCGAGCTGGGCAATCGCTGCCCTGGTCTGGGTGGCAAGATCGACCCTGACCTGGCGCCTGGCGGTCTCGACGCGATCGGTCGAATCGGCGCCGGCGATGTCCCGCACGTCGAAGGAGTTCATAGAAGCGGTCAATTCGGCCCGGATCCTGGCGTTGATCCGGGAGGTCACCTCGGCCTTTATCCTGGCGGCGATTTCGGACCTTATCGCCGCCTTTTCGAGATCGACCCGTTCCTCAATGAAGTCGTGAAGCAGGCCGGCCGCGATGACATAAGGCTGGCAACGCGCCCGCTTCAGGTACATCGCCACGTTTGTCGGATGGGTGAAGGCTGCCTCGCCGTTCTTCCGCATCGGAATCTGGCCGTAAAGATTCTGGGCAAGCCGATAGACGGCCATTATGAATCCGCGGTCAACGTCGGACATTCCCTCGACCAGGACATCGACCGGAACCGGATACGACCAGGGTTGCCAGATTACGACCCGCTCGAACACGTCTTCCGGGTTTTCGTTGTTTACGACCTCCCCCGGCACCATTGGCGCGGCCACCCCGTTCTGCAATCCATCGGGCCTGACGAGCGGATCGGGCCCGCTTTCCGGAAAATCACGCATACCCTGACCAATCCCCCAAAACAGATGTGGTTGTGAAACTGCCGCGCACGAAATTCGCGGGCACAACCCGAAAGCGACCAGTTTCGATTATACGCCCCGACCGCGGGAATTCAATTAATCGACCGCTGTCCGCACTTGACCGCGATGCCATCGCAAGTCCAGAATTCCACTGGCTCGAATCTGGAAACTGGATGACCCCGGAAGACATCAGGGTTCTGCTTGATCAGGTCGCATCCGGCAGGATGACACCGGCCGACGCGTTGCTGGAACTCAGGGATCTTCCCGCAAGGAGGCTGGGCGACGTCGCATGGGATTCGCACCGCATCCTTCGACGGGGGATCGCCGAATCGATCTACGGTTCGACCAAGACACCGAGGCAGATCGCCGATGCGCTGCTGTCTTCCTCGGCGGCCGGAACCAACTGCGTGGTGACCAGAATCAAGCCGGAACCGGCCACGGACGCCATTGAACTTTTTGTCGCCGATGGCGGCAAGGGCGAACTTATCCACCACGAACCAGGCTCCATCCTGTCGCTTCTGGTCGATGCCAGTCGGCCGATTTCCGATGGCTTTGTTGCCGTAGTTACGGCCGGAACGTCCGACATTCCGGTTGCCGAGGAAGCGGCGGTAACGCTCGAGACTTGTGGAAACCGCGTCGTCAGGATCCGGGACGTGGGAGTCGCGGGGATCCATCGCCTGGGCATTCATATACGGACGCTTCAGGAAGCTTCGGCTGTCATCGTCGCCGCCGGAATGGAAGGGGCGCTGCCCGGAATCGTGGCCGGGCTGACGTCGGCACCTGTCATCGGCATTCCAACCAGCGTCGGATACGGCACCTCCTTCGGTGGGATTACGGCATTGCTGGCAATGCTCAATTCCTGCGCCGGCGGCCTGACCGTGGTCAATATCGACAACGGCTACGGGGCTGCCGTGGCCGCGCACCTGATTAACGCCCGGACAGGGCGCGCGGGAGGGGCGAAATGAGCCGGAAAATCGTTTATCTTCAATGCACGGCCGGGATTGCCGGGGACATGACGCTTGCCGCGCTGATTGCGGCCGGGGCGGATGCCGGATACGTCAGGGACGCTGCCGAGGCGGTGGCCGGGCGCCCGGTTGGATTCGCTGTCACTCCATGTCGGAAATCAGGCATATCCGGACTGAGGCTGGAACTGGATCTGCCTCGCGATCACCATCACAGATCGATGAAGCAGATTGAAGACATGATTACGACGGCCGCACGGGACAACCTGATCGCCGGGAGGGTGGCGCAAAGGGCGCTTAAGATTTTTCAAATCATGGCTGTCGCCGAGGCTTCGGTGCACGGCGTCGAACCGGAAGACGTGGAGTTTCACGAAATCGGCGCGCTTGATTCAATCGTTGACATCGTTGGGGTCGCGGCCGCCCTGGAGTCCCTTCAAATCGATACCGTCACCGCCTCCCCACTGCCGATGACCGCCGGGATGGTCGCCACGATGCACGGCAGCATGCCCGTCCCGGCCCCTGCCACCGTCAGGATCCTGAAGGGCTGGCGCCTCTATGGCCAGGATGCCCCCGGGGAATTCGTAACGCCCACCGGTGCAGCGATCTGCGTCGCCCTGGCCGGCACGGCATCGGCATGGCCCGGGATGACCCTGGTTTCCGACGGATTCGGGTTCGGAAACCTTGAGTGGCCAGACGGACGCCCCAACTGCGTGCGGGCGACGGTCGGCACGACGGATGACTACGACGGTGAAGCGTTCCAGGCCTTTCAGGACGGGCCTTCCCGCACAGGTGAAACCGTTTTCACAATCGAGGCAAACATCGACGATTCCACACCCGAGCAGATTTCCCGCCTTGCCGCGGCCCTCATGGAAGCGGGGGCACTGGACGCCTGGGTCTGCCCGGTTCTGATGAAGAAGGGACGCCCCGGCTGGGTGGTGTCGGCACTGTGCGGCGCGTGCGACGTGAAAAGGCTGTCGCGGGTCTTCTTCCTTGAATCCTCGACGATCGGCGTCAGGTACCGGGAAAGCGGCAGGTTCACGCTGCCAAGGTCGTTTTCAACCTTCTCATCGTCACTCGGGGATGTGACGGTCAAAACGACAACCCTTGACGGTGGAGTGATGGGGCGAAACCCCGAAGCCGACGAAGTGGCCAGGCTGGCTGCCACGGTCGGTCTTTCCACCGCACAGGCAAGACGCCGGATCGAGGCCGAAATGGAACTGGACGGGCCGCCCCCGGGAAACACGTCCGAAAACGTTCCACGGCCTTAATTTTGCTGCATGATCCAGTTGTTCAAAACCGTCCTTGAACGCTTTACACACCACCCCTTTCGGAGTATTATTCCCGCACCTGTTTTCAGGCACTTTTCAGACAGGATTTACCAATGTCCAACGACACCAGCGACATCATCGCAAACGAAATCGCCGCCACTGCGGGCGATCACTACAACGCCGAATCAATCAAGGTCCTGAAGGGCCTCGAGGCCGTCCGGACACGTCCCGGCATGTACATCGGGGACACCGACGACGGATCCGGCCTGCACCACATGGTGTATGAAGTCATCGATAACTCGATTGACGAGGCGCTCGGCGGTTACTGCAACCATATCAAGGTCTTCATCGAACCGGGAAATATCGTTTCTGTCGAGGACAACGGCCGCGGAATCCCCGTCGGAATCCACAAGGAAACCGGGCGGTCGGCCGCGGAAGTCGTCATGACCGAACTGCACGCCGGCGGTAAGTTCGACCACGAAAACTACAAGGTTTCCGGTGGCCTCCACGGCGTCGGCGTATCGGTCGTCAACGCCCTTTCCGAATGGCTCCGGGTTGATATCAGGCGGGAAGGCGGCGCATTCACCCAGACTTACAGGCGCGGCATTCCTGACGGCGACCTCGTCAGGATCGGCGACAGCGACGAGACGGGCACGAAAGTCACGTTCAAGGCCGATTCAAAAGTTTTCTCTGACACGAACTTCCAGTTCGACACTCTCAGCCAGCGGCTGCGCATCCTTGCATACCTCAACCCGGGTGTCCGGATCACCTTCGGCGACCTGCGCGACGAGGGCGAACCAAAATCGGCCGACTACTGTTTCGAGGGCGGCATCGTCTCGTTCGTCGAGCACCTGAACCGGCACAAGACCTGCCTTCACGACAAGCCCATATTCATCAGCGGGGCACGTGAGGGTGTCAGCGTCGAAGTTTCGATGCAGTGGACCAATGGGTACCAGGAAACCCTTTACTGTTTCACCAACACGATCATGAACCGTGACGGTGGAACCCATGTGGCGGGCCTGCGCGGCGCGCTGACAAGAACCATCAACAACTATGCGGAATCCGAGGGACTCCTGAAGCAGTTCAAGGGCACCCTGTCCGGCGAGGACGTCCGGGAAGGCCTGACCGTCGTGCTTTCGACAAAGGTTCATGACCCGAAATTCTCATCCCAGACCAAGGACAAGCTGGTTTCGTCCGAAGTCAAGGGTGCCGTCGAAGCGATAGTGAACGAGGCGCTTGCGGACTTCTTTGAAATGAACCCGGCGGTGGCCCGCGGAGTCGTCGGAAAGACGATCGAGGCCGCGCGCGCCCGTGACGCGGCCAGGAAGGCCAGGGAGATGGTTCGCCGCAAGGGCGTCCTGGACGGCGCCAGCCTTCCAGGCAAACTTGCCGACTGCCAGGAGCGCGACCCGGCCAACGCCGAACTGTTCATCGTCGAGGGCGACAGCGCAGGCGGTTCCGCCAAGCAGGGAAGGAACAGGGCCAACCAGGCCATCCTGCCGCTTCGCGGAAAGATCCTCAACGTTGAAAAGGCCCGTTTCGACAAGATGCTTGAAAGCGAGGCCATCGTCACGCTGATCACCGCGCTCGGGACGGGAATCGGCCCGGACAGCTTCGACATCGCCAGGCTCAGGTATCACCGCATCGTTATCATGACCGATGCCGACGTTGACGGCCTTCACATCCGGACGCTGCTTCTGACTTTCTTCTTCCGTCACATGCCGGAAGTAATCGAGCGGGGCTACCTGTACATCGCCCAGCCACCACTTTACAAGGTTCGCAAGGGCAAGACCGAGATGTACCTGATGGACGATGGCGAACTGGAATCCTTCCTTCTGGAAAACGGAATCGCCGGCGTGTCGGTTCTGGCGGCCGGCGACATGTTCCCACTGTCGGAAGATGACCTGAAGCGTTACCTGTCCCGCATATCGATTGCCAGGCGCCTTGCCGGCCAGATTGACATGCGCTGGGACAGCCGCGTGTTCAAGGCTCTGTTCGACGAAGGCGATTTCACGATGGCCGACGTCGAAAAACCCGGCTCGGACTCGATCGTGGGCAACATGATTGCGACCTGGATGGAAAAGGTCGGAAGCCCGCAGGAACCGGTCACGGTTGAAAGACGCGTCCAGGAAGACGGTACCGCATCGCTTCTTGTCGTGACCAGGCGAAACGGCGGCGCGGTCAGAACCTGGCTTGATCACAAGACTTTCGAACAGCACGAAGTCCTGCAGTTCCGCAAGGTGATGAACGACCTGCGCAAGGTTGCCCACTGGCCCTACCATGTGACCCTGGGCGAGCGTGACATGCAGGTCACAATGCCGGACGAACTGCTGACGCTGATCATGGATCGCGGTCAGAAGGGCATGAGCTACCAGAGGTACAAGGGTCTCGGCGAAATGAACGCCGGGCAGCTCTGGGAAACCACGATGGATCCGGCGCGCCGGACGCTTCTGAAGGTCAATATCGTCGATGCGATCAAGGCCGACGAAATCTTCACGCTCCTGATGGGCGACGCGGTCGAGCCGCGCCGCGAATTCATTAACGAAAACGCCCTCAACGTCATCAACCTTGACGTCTAGGGCCAGCCACTGGAAGTCTTGCAGATGACATCTTACCTGGAAGACGTTGAATCTCTCTTTCTGTCCGCCGTCAGAAAGGGTCTGTCGCTTCGCGTCTCCGACCTGGAAATCGTGCGCGACTGGGATCGGCGCCGGGTTCCCATCGACGTTGTTTCAAGGGGGATTCTTTACGGAATTCAACGATTTCTGGCACAGGCCGAGCCGGACGCACCGGTTCCGGCGAGCCTGAAGTACTACCGCACGGCGGTCGAGAAGGAATTCCAGACATGGGAACGCGCGGCGGCCAGGGGACTTGCGATGACCTCCGCGGTGCCGCAAACCGCCAGGAAGGCCGGCCCTGACGTGCCTTTGACCGAGAGGGCACGGAACATCCTGCTGCAGAGAATCAGCGACGCGACGGGAACCACGCGTGACGTATATGCCGAAGCATTGAACCACTATGATGCCGCCATGAAGTCAACGCCGCTTGCGGACCTGCTGTTCCAGGTTGAAGATATGGTGGTGGCCGGGCTGGGGAGAAACCTGGGGGATGAACGCCTTGCCGCAATCGCCGCCGCCTCGGCCGGGCAGGCGGCGGCCGCCGCCGCAAGGGGCGTGGGGCCAAGGGCGCTCCGGGATCTGGAGAGGAATCTTTTTCGCAAGGCGGTTGCGGCCGAGTTGGGTTTTTCAAGCTTCCTTGACGAGGTCCTGGACAGGCCGGGCAGGAAGTGACCGGTCGGGGGCGTTGCAATGAAATGTGCCAGATGCAAGGACCTGGGATACGTCACGGCGCCGCTTGGTGAATTCGCCGTCGCGCGCGTGTGCGAATGTAGGATCCCGTGCCCCGAATGCAACGGAACCGGCCTGATAATCGACGCATCAACCCTTCCCCGCAAGGCGGCAGTCTGTTCGTGCCGTCACCTGAACAGGCGGGTGGAACTCTTCAACAGGGCCGGACTGCCGGCCAGGATGCATTCAAAGACGCTTGATCTGTTCGAGGAGCGCAGCCCCGCGCAGGCGCGCACGAAGACTTTCATCCGCCGCTTCACCGAGGACTACGCCCCGGGGAACCGCGGATTCCTGCTTTGGGGAAAGCCCGGCACCGGCAAGACTCACCTGGTCTGCTCGATGTCGCGGCACTTCCTGCTTGAGATGGGGTGGTCGGTCAAATTCATCGACTTCTTCCAGCTTCTTTCCGACCTGAAGTCAGGCTTCTCGGACGGTCGCTCGGAGGCCGAGCTGATATCACCGCTTGTGGCCCCGGACGTGCTGATAATCGATGAACTGGGAAAGGGCCGCGCCACGGAATGGGAAATCTCCATCCTGGATCAGCTTGTCAGCCGCAGGTACAACGCGGGCAAGACCGTCATAGCAACCACCAACTACGATCCGATGAAGGCCACCGGCGAGGACAGGATGCCGGGTCTGCTTTCCAGGATCGATGAACGAATTTACTCCAGGCTTTGTGAACTGTGTGAATTCATTGAAATCCAGGGCGACGACTACCGTCGGCTGGATTCCCGCTTCTGAAGCGCGGTTCCCCATATCACGGAAGAATGACGTTCAAATCGCGGTGGAAATGCGGTCTAGAGTTCGCGGCGTGCCCTGATCGCCCTCATCAACGTGACGCCGTCAAGGTACTCAATCGAGGAACCCATCGGAATTCCGGTTGCCGGCCGCGTGACCCTGACCTGAAGTCCACGGCTTTCGAGCATCTTGCTGATGTAAAGCGCCGTTGTCTCGCCTTCCGCATCCGCACCGGTCGCCACTATGACCTCGCGGATGCCTTCCTGCTCGACCCGGCGCGCGAACTCGGGAATCCTCAGCTTCTCGGGCGTGATCCCGCGAAGGGCGGAGACCGAGCCGCCAAGTATGTGATATACGCCGTGAAACTCGCCCATCCGTTCGACTGCCAGCAGGTCGCCGACCGACTCGACCACGCACACGGAACGCATGTCCCGCGTCTGATCCGAACAGAATCCGCAAAGGTCGCCCTCGGCCGGGAATCCGCACCGGCTGCACGGACGGACGCGATCAATCACTTCAACAAGCGCGGCCGACAGATCCGAAGCCCTGTTCATGCCGCCCGAAAGCATGTGCAGCACATAACGAAGCGCCGTCTTTTCACCGACCCCGGGAAGCTTGCGGAGTTCGCCGACAAGCCTGACTATCGATTCTGGAAGACCTTTGTTCATTGAATGACACCAGCGCGGACGAACGGCCTCAGCGACCATCTTCCTCGACAGAGATCACGTCGCCGCCGAAAAGGCCGATTGTCCTGTTGACAACCGGATTAACCATCAAGCGATCCGCCAGGCTGGCCGGCTGACCGGCAGGGGCCTGCTGACCCGCAGGGGCCGGCTGACCGGCAGGGGCCTGCTGGACTGAATCCGGGTTCCGGGCAGGCGCCGCAGCCACTGGCTGGGCCGGGACGGGAGCCGGCGCGGGCGCGGCGGAAACCCCGGCGGCCTGGTTCAGCCTGGCCACGGCCTCGGCCACAGACCCACGGGCGGCCGCGCTGGAACCCCAGCGGCGACCGGCCGGCTGATCCGGCTGTGCAACGGGGGCTGCCTGCCCGGCAGGGGCCGGGGATGGGGCCGGCGCGGCAACCGGAACGGGTCTCGTTGATGCGACAGGCTCGACCGGGCGTGCAACGGGCTGTACCACTGAAGGGCGGGCTGGCGGCGGCGAAGCCGGCGACGCCAGTGGTGCCGGGGGCAAACCCGAAGCCACCTGCTCCAGGCGATCGACCAGTCCGGCCACGGACGAAAATGCGGACATCCTGGCGGCCTTCACGATTGCGGCCTGGGCCAGCAGGTCCGGGCTGCGGGAATCGGCGACCCGATCGGCGGCCGTTACGAACAGATTCAAAAGCGCGGCCAGGTGTTCCGGCGTCCGGTTGGACACCAGTTCAATCATCACGCCGATTTCCTGCTCCGTAAGGCCGGTTTCCCGCGCCGCGTCCGGACCAAGAAGCCTGACCCGCAGACACTCGGACAGGAAACGTGAAACGTCGCGAAGCACCTGCCTGGGTGGAAGCCCGCGATCGACCGCGTCCGACAATTCCCTGAACGCATTGGCGGCGTCTTCCTGCAACACCGCACCAAGCAGCCTTTCCAGGCTGCCGCGCGAACCGGTTCGAAGGATCTCGGAAACCGCGGCCGTGTCGATCGTGTTTCCCGCAAAGGAAATCACCTGATCAAGCAACGAACATGCATCCCGCAGGCTGCCGTCGGCTTCGCGCGCGATAACGCGCAGGGCCTCGGGGTCGGCCTCGATACCCTCGCGGGAAGCGATATATCCAAGGTGCTCGATCAGCGCCTGAAGCGAAATCCTCTTGAATTCAAAAACCTGGCACCTTGAAGCAATCGTTGCCGGAACCTTGTGAAGTTCGGTGGTCGCAAAAATGAACACGACATGCGGCGGCGGCTCCTCGAGCGTCTTCAGAAGCGCGTTGAACGCTTCGGTCGTCAGCATGTGGACTTCGTCGATGATGTAAATCTTGTTGCGGTCGCGTGTCGCTGCAAAGGCGACACCTTCCCGAAGTTCCCTGATGCTGTCGATGCCGCGGTTCGATGCGCCGTCGATTTCCTTTACGTCCAGCGAATTACCGGCCGTGATTTCACGACATGCGTCGCACACGTTGCAGGGACTGACGGTCGGGCCGTTGACGCAGTTCAGCGCCTTCGCCAGCACGCGGGCCGCCGTCGTCTTTCCGACGCCGCGGATGCCGGTAAAAAGGAAGGCATGGCCGGCCCTGCCGGAGGCAATCGAGTTCTTCAGCGTCGTCGTGACATGTTCCTGGCCAACGATGTCGTCAAACGTCTGTGGCCGAAACTTCCTTGCGATGACTTGATACGACATATCGATTTTCTGCAAGGAGGGAGAAATGCCGGGACGGAACACCCGCAACACCACTTACCGTTGCTTCCTTCCGGACCTGGCGGGGTTACGCGATAATCACGCCGCCCCGTCCCGGCGAACGCATTATAAGATGACCGACCGACCGAAGCAACCGCAATTCCATGCGAAGCATCACGCTAAAGGAAAGTGAAAGCGCCCAACCGGTGAGGTCAGAAACCCAGCGAGTGAAGGGTAG